>Ga0207686_10000005_pt1 | contig 260873 bp, 232 predicted proteins | sample KBSM24metaG_FD_184396 | JGI IMG/M metagenome (GOLD analysis project Ga0207686, IMG submission 184396) | Miscanthus rhizosphere microbial communities from Kellogg Biological Station, Michigan, USA - KBS M2-4 metaG (SPAdes) (version 2) | ecosystem: Host-associated > Plants > Roots > Rhizosphere... | reverse complement strand
TGCTTTGCTTTCATCGCCAATTGCGCTTCGCGTAATGCGAAGGCGCGAGATTGTGGTGGCTTGCCGTTTGCTCCAAGAATTCGGCGATAGAAATCTTCCATCAATTCTCGCGTCTGCTCATCAGGCACTTTCCATAAACTCATCACCAGAGTCTTCGCGCCCGCCAATACAAATGCGCGCCTGAGTCCGAACACCCCTTCACCTGCGTGTACTTCGCCGAGGCCTGTGTCACACGCTGACAAAACGACCAACTCAGTGTCGAGCAAATCGAGCCCGGAAACATCCTCGGCGGTTAGCAATCCGTCTTCTGCTTCTTCCATCAACTCGCCTTTTTCGAGCCAGGTATTCACGCCCGCGAGCGCGAGTCCCGAACGCAGCAGCGGATTCTCGAACCGTGCGTCCGCAAGCCGCTGCATCCCGCTCTCTGAAAAACTTATTGAGCCGAGTGCGAGACGCTCGTCATTCGGGTCGCGTGGTTGGTCTTCGAGAAAAAAGCCGTGCGTGGCAAGGTGCAGAATGCGCGGCGATTGACAGTGCTTCAAACGCGCGTCCAAAGCTGCGCCCCCGGTCCAAAGTTCCGCATCGAGCATCGCCGCGATGTTCTCTCCCTCTCGCCGCGTGCCGGGTAAGCGCGCGAATGTCCCCATCGCCTCGCGCTTCAGATCGCGTGAGCGACGGCCTGCGCCCGCCTCAACTTCAGCGCGCATGGCCTTCACGCCCAAATTGAAATCCGGGTCAGCAGCGACCAGCGAGCGAGACGGCTCTCGGTTAGACTTGAGACCAAAGCGAACCACATCCCGTCCCGCGCCCAGGTAGCTGATTCTGTACTCATCGATCAATCGTCGCCCATCGTCCGTGGGCAACACTTCGAACGGCAAGCGCGAGAGGTCTCCGTCTGGAGAAATCATCAATCGCCTGTGATCGCTGATAGCCTTTAAGAGCGGGTCAAAGATAGCCTCGCGCAATCGCAGACCGACATCTTCTCCCTCTCTTCTCCGCGCGGACGAAGGCACAGTCCCAAGCCCCCGTTTGCCACTTTCATCTTCTTCGCCTATGATGATGGAGCGGAAAGTGGCGATCATACGATCAATCGGCTGGGCTTCACCCAGATCAATCATCTCGACTTTTTCCAGCTCTCCCGATGGCATGACGAAGGCAAGATAACGTGCAGGCTTCCGCCGCGATTCGTCACGCGCCGGCACAGCCTTGAAGTCGTAAGCATGGAAGCGAATGAACTCAATTAGCGTCGTTCCCACAGGCATCGCCATAGCTACGACCTGATGGTCAATGGATCGCAGTTTCTGCTCAATATTCATCTCAGGGACTTGTCGAGCAACTTCGGCTTCGAGCCTCTCCTTTCGAACGCTCCACTCTGCGAGCAATTGCTGATGAGCTTGCAAACCCTCCTTCCCCGCGCCCGAAAGTGTTTTTTGGGCGATCTGAAATCGAAGCATGGTCATCTCTCGCAGCTTAGGTGCGACTTCAGGATACTTGCCGCCCAGCACCGCATCGCGTTGCATCGCCAGAGCCTCAGCCTCAACAGCTTTGCGCCGCAAAACAAGAGACAAAGCCGAGCGCACCGCTTCGGGGAGAGTAGAGAAGATTTGCGTGACAAGAGAGAGGAATATTTCAAGACGGTAGCTGATAGTTTTGAGATAAGCTGTTCGATGACTTTCAGAGCTAATGGAAAACACCTGTCCAATCATCCGGTCATCAATCGCAAGTGCTTGTTCCTCCATCTTCATTGCCTCTGTCTCTCTATTCGTGGCGGCAAACAACAGCGCCAAGTTCTCCAAGCTTCTGGCAAAGTCTGGATGCCGCTCTCCGAGCACGGCACCATAGATTTCCATCGCCTGTTGGTAGAGAGGTTCGGCAAAAGCATAGTGCCCCATGACGTAGTGCAACCCCGCTAGGTTGTTCAGGCTTGTGGCAACATCCGGATGATCTTCGCCTAACGCGGCACGCCTGATCGCCAATGCGCGACTAAAGAGCGGCTCGGCCGCGGCGAAGTTACCTATCGATCCGTACAACCACGCCAGGTTGTTGATGCTTGTGGCAAAGCTATGGTGATCGCTTCCCAACACAACGCGCTTCATCTCTACTGCCTGATTGAGAAGCGACTCGGCCTCTGCATAATTACCCATCGCCTTATACAGTGCTGCTAGATTGTTTAAGCTTGCGGCGAAGTCAGGATGGGCTTCGCCCAGTGCGGCGCGTCTGATCTCCAAAACTTCATGAAAGAGTGGCTCGGCTGACACGTGATTGCCCATCGAGTAGTACAGCGTTGCTAGATTATTGAGGCTTGTCGCAGTGTTGGGGTGAACATTCCCCAGCACAGTGCGTTCGATGTCTAGTGCCCGGCGAAAGAGCGGCTCCGCCGCCGCGTAGTTGCCCATTGAGTAGTACAATGCCCCTAGATTGTTGAGGCATCCCGCAACCTCGGGATGAAATTCCCCAAATGTAGTGCGCATGATCTCTACCGCTTGATGAAAGAGCGGCTCGGCTGCCGTATAGTCGCCTATTGATAAGTACAATCCAGCTAGGTTGTTGAAGGATTTGGCTAAGAGAGGATGATCTTCGGCACGTCCGATCTCTAGTGCTTGACGAAAGAGCGGCTCGGCTGACACGTAATTGCCCATTGAGTGGTACACCAATGCTAGATTGCTGAGGCTCATGGCAAACACAAGGTTGTTGAGTCTTGGAAGGAAATCAGGTTGGCCTAAATCTTGACGAGCGAGATTAACAGTTTGGTTGGCAAACTGCAGAGCCTCGGTATATCGACCTTTTTGTAACAGTTTCTGGACTGCTCGGTTTCGAAGAAGAATCCTCGGCCTTTTGAAATAATGAATCCATAGCTTCGAGAACATGCGCCACCCTCCTTCGCAGATCCCTTACAAAACTGCGAAGAATGAATAGTTGATCAGCATTCACTTAATAACAGGCAAAACCTTTGCGCGAGTATCGGCGGCGATAAGCCAAGCTTCAGCTTTGTTAGCTTCGTTACGCCTCATCCAACACCTTTCAACTTCATAAATTGCGGAGCTGTAAGTTTTTAACGAAGGCGTCGGACAAGTATCACCACACCAATGACGGCTATGATTATTCCAATAACAATAGACACAATACTGGTTAACCGTTCTTTGGTGACTAGGCCGCGAAGATTGTCTGCTTTAACGGCATCTAAAAAATCATCAACTTTAAGCACGGCAATTGCTCTTCGATTGCTTAGAGCCACAGGCACGTTGACAATCGCCAGAAACAATCCGAAAACTACTGCTGCGCCTGCTAAGATATTTCCACCCATGGTCCCGCCAACACTCATTTTGTGGAATTCGATAAGTTCAAGGAATTGCGAGGAAGGCGAATTATATCATTGACCACATACATGGCAAGGTGCTTTTAGCCGAGGACGAGCGGAACGAATCGAATCATCGGGCGCGGGCGAAACGCATTCAAGCCAAGATTTCATGAACAAGGTTGAGCGCACGCTGTCCTGATGGGCTCCGGTGCAATGGGTCGTCTAAACGCGTTCAAAGGCCTCACTCGTTAGAGTTAGGCAGCCGGTATCCCTTAACAGCCGTCCACGAATTACTATGCCGTCCACGAATTACTATTACGCTTCGTTCACTTGTCCTTGATACCAAGCCACAGTTTTATCAAGATAGGCCATGCGCCCATTAGAAGTACCAAAGCGAAAAGAGTCATACCACTGGCGTTTAACTTCCAGGCAAACACAAGCAGAACTACCGGAATAAAATAGATAACAACTGACAAAATGCCCAGCGCTCCCATCGACGTGTAGACCCGTGTTGGCGGGTCTTTCTGGTCCGCAAATCGAGTGATTCGGTCGACCTCGTCCCGACCAAGTCCACGCAAACATTCGTCATCGAATCTATCGCAGTAGCGGAGTAACAACCAGCGTAGTTCCGTGTAGTCGCATTCGATAACCCGTGCTCGAATGCGTCGTCGAAGCACTCTCGATACGAATTGTTTCTCTTCCAAGGAACACCGTTTATCGACTGTTTCGAGGAAGGTCGCTACATCATGACCTTTGAGGCTGGTCAATGCCAGAATCTCACCGTCTGTACTTGAGACCGACAAAACTGCTGCTTGCGATGGCATGTTAGGCTCTGAGCTGTGGGAGCTAGAAATGACTTGCCGCGTCGTGTGCGGTCCCAGATTCATCTCGTTCGCCTATACTCACCAAGCGCGGTTTTGACGACGACGATGAGTAGCACGATAGGATGACATGTGTGACCACGCCAAGCCAACCGAAGACTTTGTAAGAACAGACATATACAACGATGACAAGCACTCCAGCGATGCCGCCTGGCAAATGTGTGTATCGGTTGATCAAACCTGTATGAACGTTAACACCGCTAAGATCGCCGTGATGCTTAACCACTTGGGATTAGAAAGTAATTCTCTTAGTTCCATTTACAATTCCCTATTGGTTGGTTTAGGAAGTAACGATTCTTCACCCTTCCCCGCGGGCCCCCTGGCTTCTTCAAAGAGTGGGTCGTGGCAGGCCCTAAACACGCACTTCCAGCAGGGGCGTCTTCCAGCTTGTGCCGGACTTGTACGACCTTCGCCTCACGAAGAGCGTTGCCTTCTCTCGCCCGTGTCGAAGTCGAAGCACGCTCAGGTGCTTGATACCATTTACCTTCTTACCATAGCCGGAGTATGAGTCCATGTCCGACTACGCGTCGATCAATCTAAGCAATGACCTCGCAGTAAGACGATAGCGCTGTCCACCGACCTTCTCCCAATCGCTGAAGGCTAGCGCACAATGATTCCAGATCGTCGTTGCTCAGGACTCCCGCCGGCGTTTCCGCGTCGCGGGCATCCAATCGAGTCCCAACAGTTCGTCGCTGATGATTGCAGCAGCTTCGCTTTTCCCGCGTCCGCCGATACATCGAAGGCCATGTAGTCAAGCCTGCTTGTGGAACTTACCATCGTTCCGTTCCAGGCCGCGTGTTCGGCCCGATTAGCGAAAGCCTCATTCGTCACTGCCACTCAATTACGAATGACCCTTCCGTAGACAAGCGATCACGATGTGGCAATTGGTCCGTCGTCCCCCTGGCAAATAAATGCGCCCCAATACAGCGGCTCTGGGTGCTTTGCTTTCATCGCCAATTGCGCTTCGCGTAACGCGTCCGCACGAGATTGGGGTGGTTTACCATCTGCGCCAATAATGCGGCGATAAAAGTCTTCCATCAACTCCCGTTTGCGCTAAACTAACCGACAAAGACGCATAGACAAGCGCATCCCGGTATCGTTCCTCCTGGCAGAGAGTTCTGGTGATGGCATTGTATTCATTGAATTGTTCTTGAGCTGCTTTGCCTGGTTCTTCAATCACTCGCTCGCGAGGTTGATCGCTTGAGTTCCTGAGGTTGAGTTGTGTAAAGGTCTGATCGCTTGCTTGTCCGAATAGACGTCTCCAGAAGTTTGGAAACATATGCACCTTCTTCAAAACCAATGTGCGCTAACAACCAGGCGCATTTGAATGGGTCTGGTTACACGATCACCTCGAAGTAGGATGAAAGCGCTGTCCAGCGGTCTTCGCCCAATTGCTGAAGTCGAGCGAACAGAGATTCAATGTCATTGCTGCTCAACACCCGCGCGGGCGTTTCAGGATCATGCGCCAGCCAATCAAGTTCTAACGGTTGGTCGCTGATGATTGCCAGCAACTTTTCTTTTCCGGGTGCACCTGATAGCTCGAATGCTTGATAAGGCGAGGCTTCTTGCGGCAAGTAGATTCGGCCGGATTCGAGCCGCGTGTTAGGAGCGAACTGGGACGGGCAAAGACAATAGATCATGCCTTCGGGTCCTTCATCGAGCAGCGTCAAGTAGCCGTCCCGTTTGATGTCGAGCGCCAGGCAGAGTTCGCCGCCTAAACGATAGGAGTACTGCGCTCGCTTAGGCTTTACGCCCAAGCCGCGAACTTTCCGTTTGCGTTCTTCCTTCGCGTCTTCAAGGGCCAGCGGGCGTATGCGGTCGGTGAAGACAGAGTTTGACCACAATCGCTCAAAGGCTCGCACGGCCTGACTTACGGGTTCCGCAGTGGCCGTTTGACACGACTTCTCCTTCTTGGCGCACTGAGCTAGCAAGTATGCAACGGGCGGGCGTCAGCACGAAGCCGAGACAGTTGCGCCCGGAGATACCGAACGCGGCACAGACCGAGATCTTAACAGCTCTGGCATACGACCCGCGTCAACGCCATCAGAGACCCTTTGAGTTTGGAGAGAGCCTATACCGCGCTTTGATCGGTGACCATCGGCCCGAGCCGCCCGACATCAACTTGGCTTCGTTAGCGCAGGACGTATCTGATCAACCCCCGCTGCTGTTTGATTCTGGCGGACCCACCTGGGTGATCTGTCGAATCAGAATAGCTGAACGTCGCAATTCCATCCCGCCCGCATGAATCTCCGAGCCGAGCGTCTTGCCGCCGACGAACTCCATCACGAGGTAGGGATTGTGGTCCGGCAATGTGCCAAGGTCAATAACCGACACCACGCCCGGATGCTTGATGCGTGCCAGGCTCTCGCCCTCGTGCTTGAATTTGTTAACGAGGTATTGATCGCCACTCGATTTGTCTAACAGCAGTTTGACGACGACCTGGCGCGAATAGAGGCGCTTGTCTGAGGCAAGATAAACTGCGCCGATGCCGCACTCACGGCCGCGCATTACGAGCCCTGGCCGATCTTCGATTGGATCAAGTATCTACCACCCAAGGTTTCACCAATCGGATACTGAGAGCTCGCTTCGGTCGATTGAAGGAGTTTCAGTTGCTCTTCAATCGTTACCCGCACGGTCTCTGCCCATTCAGTCGCTTGCAAATCACCCCGTAGCAGGCACAAGACATCCTGGCGCAACGCTTCATCACCCACGCAAGCGGAGGCGATGTAGTGGTCACGGTTGAGCGTATCTTCCTCTACGGCTTGCCGGAAGATCTCGTTGGCTTTTAGGAATCGCTCTCTTTCTGACATATCGGTGAACTCGGCATCGGCCTTACCTTATAAGTCGTAAATCGTGAGGAAAAGGGCTCACCGCATCTCAAACACGTAGGCGTCACGCAAGTTGTGAGTAAAGCCACGCTCGCGCCGCTCGCCATTCGCGCTTAACTGTGGCGACCGCAATGCCCAGCGCTTCGGCGATCTCACTGTTATTCATCCCGCCGAAGAAACGCATGTTGGTTATCTCTGCCTGTCGAGGATCGAGTGTTGCGAGCTTCTCCAGGGCCTCATCAAGAGCCAATAGATCTATCCCGCGTGTGTCTGAAACCGCGTCACCTTCGTCGAGAGAAACGAGGCTCGCGCCTCCGCCGCGCTTATAGGCCGTGCGTCTGCGAATGTCATCAACGAGAATGCGTCGCATCGTGTTTGCGGCGATCGCGTAGAAATGGGCGCGATTTCGCCACTGCACTCGTGTTTCGTCGACAAGCTTGATGTAGGCTTCGTGCACCAGCACGGTTGGTTGTAGCAACCCATCCGAACCTTGTTGGCGGAGTTTGCTTCTCGCGATGCGTCGCAGTTCGTCGTAAACCAGCGGCGTGAGTTTGTCGAGGGCCTTCGGGTCACCGTTGCTCCAAGCTATGAGGAGCTTTGTTACATCGCCGGGCGTGGATGATTTCATAGTCACGTTCCCGTCAAATCCTTCTATTGCCCACCGGATATTAGCACTGTCTGGCGATTCGTTGGGAGTGGCCGTCACCAAATCTGGGAACCTGCGATCGCTAATGCGCAGAAGCAACGCGGTCTACCTTGGTATGACCTGAAGCATACATTCGGCACGCGCTCCGGGATCAAGGAGTTGCATTGACTCGACATCATGGGGTTGTTAGGGCGACTCGTCCATCGATTAGGAATGCAGACCTCAATTCTTCGGTTTCCAACGGAGAGAAACTCCGTTGGTGTCATCGCTATGAATCGGTGCTTTGGGAAGCGGTAAATGTCGTCATATTAGCGTCGTCCTTTTGCAGCTCTCAGGGCATTTGTTGATTCGACGTTCAAGCGTACTCAGACCCTCAATGATCTCGTCCCATTCGGGATAAGAACCGAATATCATCGCCTTCATTTCTTTGTAATCGCTACGAAGATCATCGATGCGATAATTGGCAGGGAGCAGGTGAGACCCGCCCGGCCTTGCGGTGTCGTAGTTTGCCCACGCTGACGCGAAGAACAGTTTCTTGTGATTCACGACGCGTTCAAGCAAATCCTATGGGGTGAGTGCCTCATTACTGATATCTATCCTCGATACCATGAAGAGATCGTAATAGTGACGTGAGAAACGACTTGGCGAACGCGATTCACGTGACCGATGGTATTCAGCATGTAACAAAGTGGCCTTCTCCCAAAAAGTACGGATGGCCTCCAAGGTATGAATGCGACTCGATCGCGCTATGGTGAAGGCCTCCGGGAAAACTTCGGCCGCGTAGGGTACTATTTCGCGCTCTGCCGCCGGCCAATCGTCAGAGCGCGCTCACATCTCTAACCGAATCGCCGGTCTGATGTATTCGTGCACACCTGCTAGTTGGACGGCTTGCGGATAGGAGAAGATGATTGTTTGCGCATCGATGGGATCAAGTTCTAGTTTCCAACCTGAATCCCCAAGCACGTTTTGAAATCTGCACGAAGGTCGGGCAGCAGTCGATCCTTGATCGTCGCCGTGCAAGCTATCACCATTTGATCGAGCCGACGCTTCGATTCACCTTTGCTTATACCGGCTTGCTCTGGATCGTGCGCGTCCGCAAATCCCAGATCAGAGCGGCGTAGGGAGAGATCAACATCTTCAGAAAACCTCTCGATTGCGTTGTAGGCTTTTGAAAGGGATGTGCCGCCCTTGAAAATGAGACGCGGCTGGAACCGAAGCACCTCGAAAACTCGCCGCAGTGTCCAGCAAACCCAAAAGTCTTTCTCAATGATCGCGGGTGCGCGTTGCGGCTGAATTTCGGCGGCGGCTCTTTGGAACAGGTCAGGGCGTTCCTCTGCAGGAGCTTGGGCAATCCTGTCCACTAGTCTTTCCCCTGGGCGACGATTTGCTTCACTACTGTCTGCAACCACGTGGGTGCGCGGTGAAGATTGGCCTTCAGGTCGGCCTTGTCCTTAGCGGTGAGTAATGAGCGTAGGCGCGATATCATGCCCTGTGTTATTCCATTTTTGCCAAAGTAGCTTAACGCCTGAAATACCAGCGGACTCGTTTTCCCTTGAACCTCCATTGTTTTTGGTCCGCGATTCAAAAGCTTGATAGTGTGTTGGCCTAACTTAATCGTTTTAGTGCGTCCATTTGTATAATAAGTAATCTTGGCGGGGACCTGAATAGAGAGTCCCAACAGATTTGCCGCGTATGCACCGGACGGAACAATTCGCAACCCGTTCTTTCGAGCCCACGCACGGGCGAGCGCATGCGGCGATTGCGTCATTGGTCGATTTAGCAATTTGCCGATTCGGGGCAGTTCATATGGCCACGACGAACGCGATTTATTTTGCCTTGACGGGTTAGGCGGGAAAGCGCTTGGTCGACAGTAGGGCGCGGGCCTAAATCGAGAAAGTCTGCGACCGAGAAGATCTGTCGGTTTGCGGACTGAAGCCTGTCTAGAACCTTATCAGCAATGGGATTTGATACGTTCATGTCTATTGTCAGAAATAGCGATCTCTTTTTCTGACATTCTAGTGAGGCAGTGCGCCGATGCCAACCTAGAATACGTAGAAGCTAGTAGTAAGATATCAGTCTCGAATTCGGGCGAACGGAACGAAATACGGGTAGTTTTGTCGTATCTCCTTATGAAAGTAAAAGAGTCTATCAAGGAGAATGTTCATGCAACAGCAAGCTAGAATCGACAGAGACTTTCACATTGCGAGAGGAGAAGATCGGCTACCAGAGAACTTCCCTGAGCTGAGCAATTTGTCGGCCGGGTTTTTCTATGACCTAATAGCTCGGCCAGCAGAAACACTTCCGCCTGAATTCGTTTACGTTCCGCTCGATAGAGAGAAATCTTGGACGAGCAAGGGGCGCGCCTTAACCGGACTCGCAATCAGTCACTGGAACACTCTATGGGAAGCTGGCCACTTAAGATCGGAATTTGTGCCCCAAGTATTTCACCGAGGCTTTCCGAAAAGATTGGAGTGGCTGACCAATTATGAACATGTGAATCTCTACCTCATACCCGACGACGGTTCAACAAAATACGATGCCTTAGGCCCGCTTTTCCATCTACTGCCGTTAAAGACAGTCGGGCGCTTTGCTCTGCCGGCATTGAGACGCGGGCTTTGGCCTCCTTCAATCGGGAATGATGTGCTGCTCAGTCACATTGAGAAAGGGTTTGATGAAAAGCTGTCAATCGCATTCGCAAACCACATTTGGCCGATACTAAGTCCTGGTTCGAAAATGCGCGGCTTTTCGAAGAACGATCCGATTGTCATATTGGCCCATAACCTCAACTTTTGGCTTCCCTCAGTCTACAAACTCGTCGAAGACAGACTTCGCCAATTTCCAAGAGTAGCTTTTGACTGTCGCGATCAAGAGCATTTGCGTCTAACAATTCAATCGGACTTGCCACAATACATCCACGTAGATAGACCGCTCTGTGGCGGTGTGATATGGCGCGGTGAAGAGGAAGCATGGGAAGCGACTAAAGAACTTGTCGAAGTTGCTGACCGCCATGAACGATTGCGCGCTATCATTGATGCCGTTAGAACTAACCGCATAGAGGATGATTTTTCAAATCTCTGGTCTTACGCAAAAGAAGACTTTGAAAGAAAGCTTTACCACAAGCGCTCAAAGATACGCGTAACTTTTGTCGAATTGGACGAAGCCGAGCCTGTTCATGCACCGACGAGCGAGCTTCATGAAAACGTTTTGTGGGAAGATTTCATAGTCCTGCTAACCCCAAAGGAGCGTCGCATTGTAGTGTGCCTCAAGAACGGTGTTACCCGTGCTTCGGAGATTTCCAGAGCGCTCGGATACGCGAATCACAGTGCAGTATCAAAAACCTTAAAACGAATTCGACAAAAGGCAAAAGGATATTTTGAACTGTGAGATTCTCAAACAATGAATCGGTCGTCAGACTCCCTGTCGCGTTCGCGGCCAGATAATTCACAAAGACATGAACACCTTCTTCACTGTTACGAATTCTGATCTTGAAAGATTTGCACCGGCCGAGGCGGTTGATTTCTTTCGAGAATTAGTTTGGGCGGAAGCAAGGCACGTGGGACTGCCTATTAGCAGGGTCCACATCTCCAGTTGGATAGATGTCCCTGACGGGGGTGTTGATGCATCAGTTGAAGCCCCCGAAGACCTTAGTCATGTCAATGTCATCAAGTCCGGTTACACCGCCTATCAAATCAAAGCTGGAGCGTCGTTTGAACCTTGGCAGCCTGCCGAGATCCACAATGAATTATTTGGCAGAAGGAATCCGGCAGGTTCAGAACATCTGTCAAGTCGTGTCAAAGATTGCATGGACAAGAATGGCAGATATGTACTGGTCTGTTTTGGACAGGACCCAACTAAAGAACAACTCGACAAAGCGGTTGAGAATCTCCGGAATGCGCTTAAGGGATGCGGATGCGACAACGCTAACGTTGAAATCTGGGGACAGAACAACCTGATCGGTTTTATTCGCTCATTTCCTTCGTTGGCGCTTCGCGCTAATGGACGAGACCACGCCGCGTTCCAAACCCACCGAAGTTGGAGTCAGCAACGCGATATGCGAACGGACCTAAAATCAGCCGAAGATCAGGCTAACCTCATAGAAGGGATTCGCGAGCAGTTGAGACGCGCAGACGAAGCCGTTCATGCACGAGTGCTGGGAGAGCCAGGTATTGGAAAAACAAGAATTGTGCTGGCTTCTACTGAGGCCGAGGACATTGCTCCCTTGGTGCTCTACTGTAACGCAGCGAAATTCAGAGATAGCGACCTCATGAATGAGATTCTCCGCGAAGACAATGAATACTCGGTAGTTCTAGTCCTCGACGAATGCAATGAAGACGATAAGGCATATATCTGGAATAAAGTTGAGCACTGTGGTGCTCGAATAAAGATCGTTTCAATCTATGGAGATTACGACGAATCTTCTGGTAAGACTGTTTATTTCGTACCGCCACCTTTGGCCGGTCTGCAGATTAGCGCCATCATTCAGGACTACAAAATACCCAAAGATCAAGCAGATCGTTGGTCCGAGTTGTGTAGCGGATCGCCGCGAGTAGCGCACGTTATCGGTCAGAACCTCATTACTAACCCTGAAGACCTCTTAAAAACTCCAGATACGATCAACGTATGGGAGCGTTATATCGTTGGCCGCGACGATCCTAATAGCGAAGACGTCCGACAAAGAACGTTGGTACTTCGCCATATCGCTTTATACAAGAGGTTTGGTTATGAACGCTCAGTCGTCACCGATGCAAAGTTAATCGCGCGCAGAGTACAAGACGCTGATCCTCAAATCACGTGGTCGAGATTTCAAGAGATCATAAAGGTTTTAAGAGACCGAAAACTTCTTCAGGGAGAGTACACGCTGTATATCACGCCGAAAGCATTCCACATCAAACTTTGGATTGATTGGTGGGATACCTACGGGCCTAATTTCAATCTCGAGGATTTTTCGAACGACTTACCACCTAAGCTTCTCGAATGGTTTTACGAGATGTTCGTCTATGCCAGAGAGTCGAATGCGGCATCACGCGTTGTCAAAGATCTCCTGGGAGAGGAGGGGCCTTTCCAGAATATTGATTTCCTTAACACGGGACTGGGGGGGCGTTTTTTTTTAGCACTGACTAAAGCTGATCCAGAATCTGCCTTGCGCTGTCTTAAGAGAACGATTGGCACTCTGAGTAAAGACGAACTGCTAATGTTTGATGAAGGACGACGCTCGGTTGTCTGGGCTCTTGAGAGCATCGTCATCTGGAAGGATCTGTTCGTCGACGGGGCAAGAAGCCTTTTGTCACTCGCAGAGGCAGAAAACGAGAAGTGGTCCAACAATGCGAGCGGCGTATTCATCGGTTTGTTCTCAAATGGCTATGGAGCGGTTGCCTCAACTGAGGCGCCGCCTGAGGAAAGATTTCCCGTCCTTAGGGAGGCGTTAAAATCACAATCCAAGTCACGACGCCTCCTCGCATTAAAGGCATGCGACGCCGCTCTTGAAACTCAGAACTTTCACCGTACTTTGGGTGCCGAGCGCCAAGGTTTGCGTCACGAGCCGAAGTTCTGGTGGCCTAAAACCTACGGTGAACTATTTGAAGCATATCGTCGCGTTTGGAATCTGTTACACGAGAGCTTAGAAACGCTGCCTGACGATGAGCGTCAAGAAGCGGTAACAGTGCTGCTGAACAACGCTCTGGGTATCGGGAGAATCGCGAATTTGGTGGATATGGTGATGGAGACGGTTGAGGAATTAGCCCACAAACCTTATGTCGCGAAACAACAAATCCAGCGAATTGTAGCCAGGTCCCTCATGCGCAAACGCGATGACACACCAGCAGGAGTTCGACAGCGATGGGAAAAACTGAAGGCGGACTTAGAGCCGAAGGATTTCCACTCAATGATGAATCGCTACGTTGCTCTGGATTTGCTCGAAGATAAGTTTGACCAGGATGAGAACTATGTTGATCAAGCGGTGCCTAGAATCGAAGAGTTAGCACAGCAAGTGATCTCATTACCCGATCTCTTGCGGCCCGAACTCGAATGGCTGGTAACCGCAGAAGCTCAAAGAGGGCTCGAATTTGGGTTAGCGCTGGGAAAAAGAGATCAAGATTTTTCGTTGCTTCCAACCTTAATCGAGGCGCAGAGGAATGCGCGGGGTGAAAACGTCAGCGCCTTTTTCTTGGGTGGCTATTTTCGAGCGCTACACGAATCGTCAGAAGAAAAATGGGAACGAGTGTTAGACGACCTTCGACAAGATGATAAGTTAAAGGTTCTGATCCCCGAGCTAACATGGCGATCCGGCGTCACAGATCGGGCGGCGATCCGCATTCTGGATTTAGCACAAGCAGGAGAAATAAGCCCGTGGTATTTTCGTATCTTCTGCTTTGGGCTCGATCTTCAAACGATCGCTACAGAAGTTTTTCATGGCTGGATTGAATGCTTGCTGGCTCGTGACGAAGCGTTTGCTGCCAACATAGCAGTCAACCTCTTCCACACCTATTATGTAAGGCAAAAAGATGGCCCACGTATGCCGGCCACGTTAACGCTTAGTGTGCTAACACATCCGGCTCTTTATTCAGCCGATGACGATAATCAGAGTGATCAAATGAGTGATTATTATTGGGCGAATATTGCCAATCAATTCGTCAAGGAATATCCCCACGAGAGTCTTGCCTTGGCTCCGACGATGATCGAACACTTCGGCGAAGATGGCACTATTCTCGGCGGCTTTGATTCCCATTCACAGAAGGTACTCGCGCAGATCACAAGACTTTATCCCGCAGAAGTATGGGAGTTAGTAAAGAAACATCTAGGCTTTCCAATTGATGCCCGAGCATTTCACATTACTAAGTGGCTTCGTGGCGGCGGCCTCGCTTTTGGAGACCCGGTTGAAGAAGGAGAATTAGCGACGATCCCGCTGGACAGGGTCTGGCAATGGGTGGATGAGAATGTTGAAGACCGTGCGTGGTATCTCGCAACGTTTGTTCCGCCGATTCTATCCACCAGTGAAGGCAAAGTATCATTGGCGCGGGAGTTACTAATACGATACGGCGATCGCGATGACGTTAGAAGAAACCTCCAAGCAAACTTCTCAACAGAGGGGTGGATGGGTAACGCGAGTGACTACTACAGAAATAAAGTGGAATCTTTGCGTAAGGTCAGACAAAATGAACAGAATGGGAATGTTCAGCGATGGCTAGACGAATATATCGCGAGCTTGGAGAACGAGATCGAGCGTTTCAAAATCGAAGAAGAACGCGGGTTGTTCTAGACCAGAACCAACATCTAATTTCATTTGAGCACGCTTCACGGGTGGTTCATCTCGATGTTCCGAATTTTTCTATGCCATTTTGGTCTGGGATTCATCAGTTGATGTATTAACATCAATGAAGCAGATCGGACTAAAGGTTTTCGAATCCTCACAAAAAGCACCGGATGCCTCGGACTAACTGGCTACCTAGCTTTTGAATCTGAACAAATTGTTGGACTCACACGTCACATCGCCTGTCCTCTCCCTGATCTCAACATTCGAATTGATGGAGCAAACCTAATGAAACGATTTAGTTGGACCGGATTAGCTGTAAACGGCATGGCTGTAGCTCTGCTCGTCACACAACTGCGGCAGCGTCATAAATTACAGCGCCTCGCGAAACAGGTTCGACGTGATGCTGCGCTGCTACACACAGCTATACGGATAACGCATGAGATTAGAGGAAAAACTGACATACCTCTTATGTTGACAGTAGCAACTAAGCAGATTTCAGTTGCGATGCGTATAGCTCATTGCTGCGTGATTCTTCACGAATGCGAATACGACAAGCGAATAATACTATGCTCTTGTGGAAGCCAAGATCATGAAAACGAAAATGGATTAGAGTCCGTTTTGGAGGCGACAAATCGCGATATTAGGCAGCGCCATCTAGATTATTTCCTGAGGCACAACAAGAGTCTCGACGGCTCACGAAAACTCCTGACGCCAGTTATCGGAATTCCCATTCCACACGAAAGCGGATCGCAACTGGGAACCCTCTTCGCTGCGTCCTCAAATCCGCGTCGTCTTTGGCTTAAGAATGAAGTTGAAATGCTACTCGCGGTAGGTCACCAACTCTCATTGTCAGTACAACACGCACGAATCTTCCACGATACGGAGCGACAGGCACGGACAGATTTTCTGACGGGCTGTTTGAATCGACGTGGCTTTGACCATATGCTCGACGTTGAAATCTCTGCCGCCCTTAAGAACCAAACATTGTTATCCTTTATTACCCTTGACATCGATTCATTCAAGCGGATCAATGATAACTATAGCCATGATACAGGCGACATAGCGATCCGCACCGTAGCGAACATTCTAATTGAACGAACAAAGGGCAGCGGAGTTGTTGGTCGTTTCGGTGGCGACGAATTTGGAATACTCCTGCCTGGATATTCCGTTGAGAAGAGCTTGACACTGGCTGAACAGATTCGAGACTGCGTAGCGGGAACAAGAATTCCAGATTTGCCTGAATTAGTTACTGTGAGTATGGGTATCGCGACGTTTCCCGTTCATGCGCTTTTACAAAACAACTTATTATTGATGGCAGATACGGCCCTCTACGACGCTAAGGATTCAGGTCGAAATTGTTCTCGCATCGCGAGAAGCGCTCAACTTCTCGACGATAACATCTAATACGGCAGGCATAACTTGTCCGCATTCCCATAGACAAGTGAGTTAAGACCACCCGACAGCGGCAGCCGTAAATGGTTGAAAGTAAATGGTCGGGGCGAGCAGGATTCGCACCTCCGAACTCACCGTCCCGAATTTTAAGGAGCGCAAAAACGTAAGTTTTTACCTTTGAGAACGTTGCAGCCACCAGGGTTTCATTAGGGTTTACACATCCCTTCACATTCGCTCCCATCGCGTAGCGGTCGAATGCTGTAATTTTTGTCCACAAATTGGCCACACGGATTTTCGCGCTCTATCGATTTGCACCGACCTTACGGTTGGCAACCGTATTGATTTGTCGAAGGCGGAACTCGCTAATGTTGCCGTTCTGCGCCGCTTTCCAGGTCTTTTTGATTTTCCTCAGTATTCTGACACCTTGCGTCATCGCACTATTCACACCGTTCGTACTAACCGGACTATTTTGTGACTCGGATATGACTCCAATGTTTCCAAGCGCAATGACCCGCGTTATGCGCGCCCAGAGAGATAAAAATAAGAGTTGGTAGGCGCGAGCGCACTTGAACCGATGCCCGCTCGGAGGGAGCGTTCAGCTGAGCAGGCTTTCCGCATTTCGGCTTCAGGAATTTGAGCAGCTATGGCGCGGCGAATGATCACCGGATCAGCAGCCAGAATGGCGACGGCAGACAGTGCGCCGTATGCCTGTATAGAGATCCCCAAACAAGTGCCGCGGAGGAATTGTGAAACAAGGGATCACGCATCTTCTCCTCGTGCAGTGCCAAGGTCAGCGCGAGCCTTATTCTGGTTTTCTGCTGCCAGTAAATATCGCAGCGACGCAACGGTTAGTCCCACCCTTGTGAGACTAATCTTTGATGCCACGACATATGTCCCAGTTGAAATGCACTTTCTCCATCTTGAATGACGCAAAATCTGTCTTTACATCCTCAGTACTAATAAGAGTTCAACGGATGAGCTCCCATCGGCTTGATCGCCAGGTGTCGGTTTTCAAAAGTTATTTGACATGCACGTTGAGGAGAATTAATCTTCGGTACGTTCTTGCGGTCCCCAGCGCTGAAAGTGTCAATACTCGGTGCGGACTTGGCAGATCCTGCATGCTGTTAAGTTTCGCTAAACGGCCCCCTCTCCCCTTCGAGCGGACTTGCAGCGCTCGTATCGTCTGTCTAAACGAGACGTTCCAAACAGTAGAGAAAGACTAACCAACAGGTGATTTGCTATCGAGGTTTGACTCAAGCCGACCTTAATGAGTCGGGAACGTACCGCCGAAGGTAAAAATCGTGAAAGTAAACGTTGCTGACCTGAGTTCTGTAAAGTTCTGGCGCGTGCATGACCTGCGCAATCTTGAACTGTTGCACGCAACTCACACCGCGCACTCTTTTACCCGTCATCTGCACGACGGATTCGAGATCGGTGTAATCGAGCGAGGATTAGAAAAGCTCTGTTATCGAGGCGCCACTTACCTTGCCGGTGCGGGCAGCGTAGTGGTCATGAATCCCGGCGAAGCTCATAGCGCAGGTCCGGCAAATGAGGCGGGCTGGTCTCAACGAGTGTTTTATCCGACCGCTTACGACGTTCAGGACGCTGCCTCAGACGGAGCCGGGCGGCGCCTCGCGGTTCCTTACTTTTCCTGCCCGGTGATTCATGATAAACAGGTCGCCGGAATCCTCCGCGAGCTACATCACTTTTTGGAGACACCCAATTCAGCGCTGGCGCAAGAAGCCTTTTCGATCTGGGCTGCCACCAAACTGGTGAGGCGTTACGCGGACGATCCATGCACGCTGAAAGCCGTCGGGAAAGAACACAGAGCCGTGAGACTGGTACGAGAATACATGAGAGCACACTCAGCTGAGAACATTACCCTCGGGCAGCTCGCCAAAATCGCGAATCTCAGCCCCTTTCATTTGGTCCGAGTGTTCACCGGCGAAATTGGCCTGCCGCCGCACGCCTACCTGACCCAGCTACGGCTCAATCGGGCGAAGGAGTTGTTGTCTCACGGCCATTCGATTGCCTCTGTAGCGCTTGAAACCGGGTTCGTGGATCAAAGTCATCTTACCCGCAGTTTCAAGCGTTTGCTCGGTCTCACGCCCGGGAAATATGCATCTATAGCAAGAACGTACAAAGACAGCGCGTTAGCGCGCAGAGTTTAAGACCACCAGCCGCCAGCAGGCGACCGATCAGCACTCACCAAGTGATTGGTGAAGTCGAGCGTCACGCCCGATTGTTGAACTCCTTACCTCCTGCCTCGGTTACTCCAGCCGCCAAACAACAAAAACTGCACTCAAGCTGGTTCCCGCAAGAAGGTACAAGACAGACGAGATGAATTAGCGATAATCGAACGCTTCGAAAGCCGCAAATCGATTCGACGTTAAATCTCTAGGGACTGCAAAAAGCTGAAGGAGGTTTCTCATGCCATCATCTCTACATCGCCTCGTTAACCGTGTCGGGTCGCCGCGAGGCGAGTTTGAACTTGTCCAGCAAGAAATGTCTTGGCTTTGCGCGATCTGGTGATATGTCCCCTCGCACCCGAAACACGACGATTCCATATCGAATGACTTTTGGCTTCTCATCCTGAAAGGCGGTGCTTCGTTGAATACGCGCTCCAAACCAAAACAGTCTCTCGAACGAATTGCTTCAGTTCTCTTCATCGGAGTCATAATGAGTCTGATTTGGCTGACTCACCCTACCGCCTCGAAAGTTGCGCCGTCATCAGAGACTGTTTCGCCTGCAAGCAGGCCAGTCGCTCAGAAGAGCCAGCGCGATTCCTCATGTCCCAGCTGCTCGCCGGGGAAGCAGCGCATGATTTACGCTCCACTGATTGATTTACCAGAGTCATCGGGTAGCGAGATTGTTTTAAATTGTCGTAGCGCACACGATCTTTCGATCACGCCCATCTTTTATACGCTGGAAGGTGAAACATATACGGGAGCAGACATCGTTCTTAAGCCGGCAGAGATTCGCTTCGTTGATACGAAAAGTTTAATTCCAGCTAAAGAACGTAAGCGACACAAATGGGGAGGCATGGCCTTCACTTACTTTGGCGGCTTCATGGAAGCGTGGGCTCAATTGACACTGCACGGCATAAGGGGCGGGGGTAGCGTCAACGTTCTGTTTACTGTTCTTAGTCAAAAACGATCGAACAGTGCTGAAGCAGTCTGGTGGACGCCGCGAGGCGGATCCGCAGTGGTAGCGCTAGGGAACAGCTCAGATCAGCAGATTCACGCCAACTTGATCTTCTCGACTGGCGCATCTGAGACTGTAGATGTGGCGCCGTTCGGGACAGAAATTGTTCGACCGCACTCTAACACGCTAGGGTCGGCATCGACGGATCGGGTTGAAGGGGTAAGCATTAATTATACAGGTCCTGAAGGCAGTCTGATTCCGACCGGGTACACCGCTTCGGATGCCGGCAAATTCGCCAGCATGATAAGGTTTTACGACACTCAACATTTCGTGCAGCAGGAGTTGTTCGCCAACAATCTTCAGGTCAAGCGTGCAGAGCCTCACATGGTGCTACGAAATGTGTCGGGTGATTTCATTACGGCTTCGCCAACATTCCTCCCCGCTTCAGGCGATTCAAGCAAGTCGGTGAAATTTGACCCTGTCAGGTTGGCTCCTTCGGAAACAACTGAAATCGATTTGTCACGCCTGCTTAAAGCGGCCGCATCGAGTTCTGATTTGGACTCAGTCAGCGTCCGGGTTACGAATAGCGGAAATCCTGGCAGCCTGGTCGGTGCACTATACAGCATCGACAATCGGACTCGCGTGACATATGACGTTCCGCTGCGAGATTCGGGGCCACCGCGTGCTTCCACCGGCGGCTATCCAATCAGGCTCGATGGCGATTACACGACTGTGATTTCGATTAACAACACTACGGACAAGCCCGGCGATTTCACTATGCAGATCAATTACGATAGTGGACCATATGTTATCGGAATGATCCGCCTTGCGCCCGGTGCCACAAAGATCGTCGACATTCGCAAAATACGCGATGAGCAAACGCCTGATATTAATGGCCATTACCTGCCTCGTAATCTGCAAATCGCGCAGGCCAAATGGAGCATCCGCCATAACATCCGACTTAATGGCCGGGCCGAGGTTGTCAGTCTCAAGGATGGAGTGAGTAGTTCGTATAGTTGTTTTTCTTGTTGCCCCAACACCTTTGGTGGGGGAACCTTATATCCTATGGGTAACGACTGTCCGTCGGTAACGGCTGACGACACAGTTCAGTTCACTGCGTTCGAGTGGGACACGAATGGATACTACTGCGGAGGGCAGCAGGCGCCATATCAAGTTTATCCCTCCATTTGGGACAGCTCTGATCAATCTGTAGCGACCGTCGATTACAACGGTTTGGCCACCGGTATCACCGGAGGATACGCCACCATCTCCTGCTACTGGGATGTTACTTATTGGGAGTGGGATGACATCGATGAATCGTGCAACGAGACCGATGCGCCTTTCGAGGGAGAGAACTGCTTGCTCGCTCTTGATGTTCAAATGAGTGCTGCTCAAAGCATCAACGATGGCGGTACGGCATCTTTTAATGTCACCACCAGCGGAACCAACGGTTATGTTGGTGTTCAGTCGTATGCCTGGTCGTTTACCGCGCCGTCAGGTGCCGGCAATAGCCCCAATGTGACCTTCACAGCGGCGGACGCGGCGTCGACTAACACCGATGGACACTGGTTTGCAAAGCCGGATCAACCGTGCGCTCCGGCCAGTAACCCGAGTGCCTATTGGAACGCCGTTTACACGATAAAGTGCAACGTCACCTTCACAAATGGGAAACACAAGTCGAAGCAAACGACGCTTACGGTGAACTCTTATTGGGGTGATCCCGGGCACGTCAACCCAAACGAAGCCGGAATAAGTGGAGCTCCACATCAGGCTGTGGACCAGAATGGAGTTTGGTATGTTGACGGGATTGGAAACCTAGCCAGAGTTATTCCGACAAAGGTCGTGAACATCCCCACCACTAGCCAGTTCTACGCTAAAACAAACGCACATGAGCAGGCACATGTAGATCACTGGGCTTTGGGCGCGGGGAATTTGTACGGGGATGTGTTCATTCCGCTGGACTTCTATAATCGGGTTAAGAATTTTACGGCTGCTTCGCAGATAGAGCTGATAACCAAGATGGCGGCTGAGCTGGCCACGTACACGAACGAACAGGTCGCGATCATCGGGCCCAGGCATGCCACGGACGAGCAGCAGGCTTATGCGGTATCAGACCAAGTCGCGCCAGCCTATGTTTATCAATTCTGCGGGTCAAATCAATTGTAACGAAGATGTCAACGCAAAGACTAATCTTTCTCATTGCGATTAGCGCTCTTCTCGGTCTGACTGTTGTCGCATTAAGAAAACCGGCGTCTCCGGTAGAACGTTCAGCGGCTCACGCAGAAGAGCGTGAGTCTAACGATGCTGCTCTGCAGAAAGACTCATCCGCTCAAACAAAAGAACCTGAGCAGGCCACCAAGAGTGAAGGCTCCTCTGGGTCAACCGCGCCTCCAACCGAGATGTTGCGGCTCGCGACCGAGAGCGACTTTGCAATCGTGGGAACCTTGGTTCGCTCGGAAGGCATCGTCAAACGTTTGTCCGATGAGGAGCTCACCAAACTAGATGATCTGAATAAAGCAGTTGGCGGTATCGTCTACATATTTCATGTGGAGGACGTCGTCATTAAGCGCGCCGATTTTGGAGGCGCGGCTAATAGGATGAGCATTCCTGTCGACAATCTTCTCATCTTCAAGCGAAGGGGTGCGGGCGACCCTTACTCTCCCAACGAACTCTACGTCTACGGCAAACGATATCTCATATTCGTGAAGGCATTCCCGGATCCAACCAAATTGATGAAAGACTATAAGTTGGATGAGAAGAAGACCTACTATCAGGCATTCGAACCCAATAAAGGGGTCATGCTAGTCGAAAGCAACCCCCAGCAGTTTCTTCTGAACCTAAAGCAATTCGGAGACGCAGTGAAATCACCCGATCCCCGCACGAAGCTCCAAAAACTCAAAGTGCTAAGTAATTCACCCGATCCAGAATTGAAACAGACGGCCACCGCCGCAATTAAACTCATTCATCAGAAGTTCCATCAATAAGTGCGGGCATACTCATCAACCAGTGCCGGGCCAACCGAGTAATCTGTGGGTACCCATAAACAAGCAAATCAGACGCGGAGCCCGATTGACAAAGCTATTTGGCCTGGGAGTCAAGGTCAACACCGCTTTTGGGCGGATTGACAAAGCCGTAGCCCTGGCACACTGAGCAGAATGTATGGCCGTATTGCCGGGTTTGTAAACGGAATGCAGGGCCGGCGAAAGCTCCACATGCGCAAGCGAGCGGAGCGGGCGAGCCGTGTTTCGACCTTATTGAATGTCTTCAGCAGTATTCCCTAACTCCAGGAAAGTTCCTATGGTTATCTTTCAACCGCAGCTGAGATGACCCAGAGAAGTGTCGCTACCGCATCGCGAGACCGTGCATTAGTCCGTCGCATGAGCGTCCAATTTTTGAAAATGTTTGGTCGCGAGTTCAAACCCGGTGAGGACTTTATTCTATGGACCCGGGATCTTTCGCATTACGGTTTCAGCACACGAGAAAGCGTTGGAGCGGGGTATAGAAAACCTGTTGGAACATTTCCTTTTGGAACGTCGGACATATTGATCGCTGAGGAAGCTTATTGCGGATTCACCCCTGAATTCTGGCATCAGACGCACAACAGTCGGGAATTACTAACGGCTAGTTCTTCAGGCGTCCACGGGAACGGACTTTATTGGGATTTCGATTCGACTAAGCTCACGGTTCCGGGCAGGAAACAATTCAACCATGATCAACAACAGGGTTCAGCTTTTTGGATTTTAGGCGGTTTTTCGAGATGTGCTGGGCTATTAATTGTCCTAGCTTAAATCAATCGCAGAAATTTTGTCCACAAATTGGCCACACGGTGAAAAATTGCCGTTACCGTTCACGACGTTAAGTGCTTGACCAGATGTAAGAAACTGGTCGGGCCGAGAGGATTCGAACCTCCGACCTCAGGGTCCCGAATCACAGGCTCGGTAAAAACGTAAGTTTTTGCCTTTTCTAAAGTTGCAGCCACCAAGAAGTTCTTAGCATTTTGCATCCATTACCATTCTTTACATCGCGTACCAGTGCAGTGCTAAGAATTCTGTCCACAAATTGGCCGCACGTTTTTGATCACGACTGCTGATGCGGTGCCGCAGTTCCCTTCATGCGCAGAATCCGATTGTGCCCGTTTGAACCGTCTAGGTATAACTCAAAATCTTTTTCGGCCGGAGTCTCTAGCTCGCCTAACACTAACAGCGTGAATCTCACCGGATTTGTTAGATTCAAGATGTTGCTGTAGTTGTCAGCCGCAATCGCCGACAAACACAACTCAACCGTGTCCCACTTGCCGTTTACACATTCCTGCATTGCTACATTTACAAACTGGTGATCGCCGCGATGCAGACTAAAAGTAGTTTGCGGTTTTGGGAGCGCCTGAGACTCGTGCCTGTAGAGAATCCGTCCAATAATCGGCAAGCTCTCGCTCATTAGAGTCAGATCATCGCCAGAGTATGAATAGTGCCGATCAGCCAAGCGCACTTGAGCTTTAAGACTGTACAGACGCTCACCGCCTATGTTCGTTATTCTCACTCTTAGAATCCTGTAGCTCTTACCGCCCTGCGTTAGACCAATAAACTTCGGTTCGTTCTCCAGATGCTCAATCTTCACTCTCGCCCTACAATAACGCTCGTCGATCTGTAGAGCGACTTCGTAGTAGTGCTTCGCAAAACGGTAGGCACCCTCCAAGCCCGCAATCAGCAACGCAATGCAAACGAGGGCAAACCAGGCATACCAACGGAAGTGTGGCAGGACATAAAAACGATCCCATGTTGGCTTGAACGCCGCCATATGCGGAACAACATGAGTGTCCGCAAAGTCGAGAACCCCGACAACTAAAAATAGGGCACTCACAACCGCCACCCACTTGTTAAGGAAGGCGGCGCGTATGACGCCCCATCTGCTAACAGGCTGAACGTGAATGGCCATTCGCGGCGATTATCTGATTGACGTTCTCACGCGTCAAGTAACCGCCACTGCATACGCCAACCGCTGAGAACAAATATCAGAATCGCTCTCACCATTCATTGCACACAAGGCACAAAATTGAATGCTCATCGTTGTGCGAGCGACCGCAGGCGCGCTGCGACTGCTCGCCTGCCCTCGATGCCCTTCTCAATAACTTCCCAGTCCTCAAAATCCTTGTTTCCAATCGAAAGAATCTGTCGCACCGCCTGCAGCGCAGTCTCGTACACAGTCATGACATGTCGGTCGTAATTCCACGGACGACTGGATTGCACGGACCGCGTCAGCCGAGTATCGTTTTCTAAAGCTAACAGCAAAGGCTCAACCGCGTCCTTGCCGCGCCTGATCAGTTCTTCCACCACTGGGTCCTGATCCATGTTGATGCCTCCCGGAATACTCATTTGTATCGCGAAAGCTTCGTCGAGGTAATCGATGAGTTCGCCGGTAGTTAGCTGCCTGAGAATGGACACGCTTCGCGGCACACTGGTGCGCAGAAGTTTAGCGCGTCGTTGTTGATCCTGAATAAGCAGTGGTAAGGGCGTTAGAAAATCGAAGTATGAGTCTATATATGGGCGCGCTCGTAGTATCGGTCGCTGTGAGACCTCCTGCCTGATCGATTTCAACATCGATGTCGCCTTTACGGCGCTGATCATGCACATTCGGTCATCTCCACGCATGTGCGCGTTTAAGGCCCGATCGTTCATTGCCCAAATCCAGTCACGCGCCAGCATCAAATAAGGGTCAGCAAGGTGGAACGAGTCATCATTTATTTTGGCGTCCATTCCGGCGATCCAAGTCGCCCACACTCTTTCGGCCAACTCAGTCTTGCCGAGCCGCAACAGAAAACAGACTTTGAGTGGCAGCAGACTAGTTGCGGAAATCGAGTAACCTTCAGGTTGTGCGTGACGAAAACGATAAAATGGTTGCGAACTGGTGTTCGCCCGTTTCGTTCGAATATCTTCGTCCGTGCGAATTGTAGCCTCGACATCAGGACGCAGATCCGCCTCGTTACCGATCGAAACGACTGGATACACCAAGCCGTTCCAGCAAACGGCAAAGCGTTGGGGCGTCGTCATCGCCGGCAGAATCCAGCCATGCGTCTTTACAGTCCGTCCGGTGTGCCATTCGACCCCAACGACAACTTCGATTTCGCGATATTCCATACTTCGGGGATCCGCCAACCCCTGCTCAAACAACCGGCTGGCGGACGAGATCAGATTCTGCGGGAGCTGAGTTTGTGGCGGCGTCCAGGGGCTTTTCTGCTGAGGTGCTTCAGGAATTGAGTTTTCCGCAAAGTTCGGCGTCACCTTTTCTTGAGTCATCAACGGTACGGCGCCAGAATCCCCTCGTCGAAATACTTCTGCCGACAGGACTAGATTCACGCTCAAGATAATCAAGCTAATGTAACTGAGTATCGCCATAAGCGGATGAGCGAGTTCCGAGCCTACCTTGTCGTTTCTATAAGAACAATTTCCAAAAATGGGTGATGACGGCTAAGACACTATTTCAAATACGAATTCACGAGAATCTTTGGTCCACGGCCCATCGATCTCAAAGCGTCGGCGATCAGTCAATCGGTAAATGCCGGGAGACAGCGTTGCGTACCACTGCTTCAGGCTGAAGCCGTCCAGGCGAGAATTGGTTCTCGGATCGAGAAGAAGATTCGGACATCCTGAGGTGAAGCTGAGAAAGCGAAACACAGAACAAATCCGCATACTCCAAGCCAGTTCTTGTACAAGCCTCGCCTTTCTTGGAGGAGTACGGCTGAATAAGTGCTTGGGAAGCCACTGCTCATTGTGCCACCAAAGCCATGTATTGCCTCATGGAAATAGAGCGTTCTTATGAAGACCTATCCTATACCTCAGGGATGACGGTCTAAAGAAGATCGTAAGCTTATAGCCAGTCAGCCCCAACAACGATTCATAAGATCAATCTTATTGGTGCTGCGAATTCCATCACATCGATTTCATGGTTTGAGGGTATTTTCTTGCCCTGAACGTAGAGCAAGAATTTCAATGTCCAGTGGCCCTTAGGCAACGCAAGGTTCACGGAACCTGAGTCCGAACTCAATGCTGCCATCGGAAGAAAGCCGGAATAAATGACGCGTTTCCGGCTGTCTAAGAGGCTCAGACTCACTTGTATCCGATCATTTGAACCCGATGCATTCTCTCGAAGCGGCATCTTCGACAAATCCAAAATCAGTTTTGCGTAGCGATTCATTACTGCTATGTCGCCCAGATCCACGCGCTTTTGGCCCTTACTTATCCGAATCGGCATACTCCGAAAAAGCCCCGGGTGGGCCAGTTCCTGGAGTGATGGCTCATTCAGTGGCGACCAGAAGCCCGTCGGGACAGGCTCGGAAAGGAACAGACTCAAGTTCTTGCCAGAGACCCCGGCATCGATGAAGAAAGTCCCGTCGAGAAGGGACAGCCCACTTGGAAGGATGTGCTCGAAGCAATTGCGACATGGCGGAGTATGAACAACCGCTATCGCATTGGGAAAGGGACTGCCGTGGTCGTCAACCGCCCGCCCGCTTACCAGAATTGTTTGCTGGGCGCTGACAAAGGGGACAGCTGCCGCCAATGCCACGGCGAGGCCTATGAGTTTGAGTGTAGCTAAGAATCTCATAAGGTTGAACGGAAGGTGTTAGATCACTCTAGCGCGTCGATCTCTTTACGACAGGCCCCCAATACGCGACGGGTGTTGTCTTCGCTAAGATCCTCTTTTCCCCCATCCAGTGGAAGGAGATGGATCAACTTGAACACTGGGTGCGGGTATAAATGCTTGTTTTTTCCCGAGCCCACAAACATGAACGTTCTTAGCATGTCCGTAATTACGAGATGCCCAGCCTCGTGTAAGAGTTGCAAAACTCGCGACTGCAAAGTACCCGGACTATACCCTCCAAACCTGGGAAGTTTATCGAACGACGCGGATCGACCGAAGGCCCCGTTACTGTTTATTACCACGGACGTAGGAGCAACGGCTGCATACATGCCAGGCAACAATATTGGTGCGCTTGAGGAGCTTAGAATCGTTGGAATCGTCATCGCGATGCCGATCTTGACGTCGAGCGCAGAGTACGCGTTGCTTCCTCCCGAGTATACGGCATACGCGATCGCGTTAACAGCATCCAATCCTGCACCCTGGAAGAACCTACTGCAGTCATTATCGCCGCTTAGAATTCCGCGAGCTGCCCAGAGCGCCGCGGTAAAAGGATCTCCCTTTGGACTCAGAAGCTCAGGGAGCCAATGACCTTCACTTCTTATCGGTACGCCGAATGAGCCATAACCAGCTCCAATGTCCTGGAAATTCGTGGTGAAAGAAACGGAAACGGGTGGATGATTACCATATGCGAATGAACCGTTGATGATGTTAGGTTTCAGATTGCGGAAAAGTCCGGCAACTAATTTGAACAACGCCCCCCAGAATTGGCCATCAGGGTCGACGCGGTTAACGGGATCGTTGCCGACGTAGGAATACATGTTCAAACTCTGCGGATCTGACAGATTGGTGGCGGCCATACCGATAGGATCGATTTGCGTGAATCTGTTTTGACGAGAGTCGAAGGTCCGGTTGACCGCATAATCCATACCGGTCGTCTCACTCCGATCGTAACTGGTGAAGCGGCGGGTCGTCACATTGGAGTTGGTCGTCGTCTCAACATCAACGGGTGTCCCGTAAGGTAGGTGGGCCTGCTCAAAGTAGCTGGTGTCCACATTGTTTGTAATCAGTCGCGTACTTAGGCGATCTGGATGATGATAGTGGACGATCTCTCCGCCAGTACCGTTCGGTTCTTCAGTAGCCAGCAACCGCCCACCCAAGTACATGTAATTCCTTGACCAGTGCGGCATGGACGCCCCACTCGGATCAGTGTATTCGGAAATGACCGAATTGCCGTTCCAGATGTAATAGGTCTTGTTTGTCGAACTTTCATTGCCGGTCTGGGTAATCAATCGTTGGTTTGAGGCGCCGTAACTGTAAGTGGCAACTGTGATGCCGTTTTCGTCTTTGACTTGAGCTAGTCGGCCCGCTGTGTCGTATGCCAATGATTGGCCGGTGCCGTTCGTCAGCTGATTGCCAGCCGCATCGTAAGTGTAGCCGGCCGTGTTAATGCGATTGGTGGCCGGATCATAGGAAAGGATGGACGCTCCGTCTTGCGGGACTGGTGAATAGTTTTTGGAGGATGCCACCACACCTTCGCGGTTACCGTACCGATCGTAGCTATACGATTGATTCCAGTCAGTGCGATATTGCCAAGACCCGCCTTTTATCGCCCACTTACCCTGATCGGCGTTCTTCAGTCGCCCTAAGGAATCATAGGTAAAGTGTTGATACGTTGCTGATCCTGAAACTCTGGTCAGCCGGCCCGTGTACCAATAGTGGCCCGGGAACTCCTGGCACATTGCCCCGGGCATTTCACAAAAGTACCTAATGTAGTCATAGTGCTTATTCATTAAGGTGGTCCCACTCCGTTGTAGAGTCTGCTCCAGTAACAACGAGCTCGCCGGATCGTAGGTATAACTCTCATTTAATTGATTGACTCCGGTGCCAATCGCGAGTGAAGTGATCTGACTGGCAGCGTTGTAGGTTAGCTGCGATGCATAATCGACGCCATTGACCTTCAAGCCATCGACGCGGCTTGATATGTCGTAACTAGGAGTGACCACTTTCCGAGTTGCGCTTCCGTTGGGCTGGTATTGTTCCGGATAAGTAGTCTGGTTAATCCTTCCCAGGTTATCGTAGCCGTAAGTTATGGTCATCGGCAGGGTACGACCGAAGAACGTCATGCGACGCTCCCGCAAACGCCCTTCGTTGTCATAGTCAAAATCCTCTGTGCTTACACCTGTGGCGACAACCTGCTTGACCTGAGTTACGTCACTCAGTGATGAAGGCGAGGGCTTCGTCTGATACTGGTAAGCTAAACTTGGAGCGGGCAAAACTGTCAAAGGAGTTTCAACCCTAGACGTATCAAAAGACACAGTCTGCAAACGGTTCAGAGGATCATTGTGCCCCGTTGAGTCATGATAAGAAAAGATGGTTTTGACACCGCGCGCGTCTGTGTGCGAGGTGATGTTTGAACGCTGGTCATAAGTAAAGACATCACTCCACATCTCGGGTTCAATGACCTTCTCACCGGCGCCATTCAACGTGGCAGAGGCTTCCGCTAGTTTTTGTTGTGTGAGTCGCCCCACAGAATCGTAACGGAAGCGGCGCACCTGGTCACCTTGTTCCGATCTGACTAATTTTCCCAGCGCGCTGTATGTGTATTTCGTAACAAAGCCGTTGCCTCCATCCGGGTTCGGTTCGACGACCTCAGCAATCTGCCCACTCGAATCCATTCGCACCCAGCGCCAATGATCCCACGGATCAACGGTTTTGGTTGTTTGTCCTGGGTCTGTCGACGCTCCTGCGGGCCGCGCAGTTTCATTATAGAAGTACTTTGTGACTGGCCTGCTGGAATCATCTTGTGGAACCGTCGCTATCCGCATCGCGGGCTGCCGAACTTCTCTGACCCGCCCCGCCGCGTCGTAGGCTGTCTCCGTCCACGCAGGCGTGTCGCCGGTACGATAGGGTTGGGACTGCTTCCACAATCTACCGAATTGATCATAAAGCGTTTCGACAATATCGATTGTATTGTTGGCATTCAACGCCTCTTCACGAACCACCTGGCCCAGACCGTTTAGATACGTAGTAGTCTTATTGGCGATGGTGCCATTGGCCGTGAGGCGAGACGTCTGCGTCACCTTAGCCGCAAGATCATCATACTCAAAGCTGGTAACCGCACCAGTTGAGTAAACGACATCTTTCGGACGCAGGGATCCCGGATAGTAAGTCATAGTCGTGGGTCGTCCATTCGCATCAATTTGCGTGCGGGGAACACCGGTGTTGAGATCGTACTGCATGCTGGTGGTGACACGAGCGAGTGAGTTAGGGTCGGCCGAACCCCTTGTTTCGGACATGACAAAAGCATATTGAGTAGCGAGTTCGAACACGGAACTAGTTTGCTCACAACATGATCTTGAAGCGGCAATGACGTTCCCGGCCATGTCATAAGCTCGCGTTTCTGTTGTTGGATTTCCGGGGGACGATGAATTGGATGTGTCAGCGTATCGGATAACGCTGGTCACGTTACCGCGACTCGTGATGTATTGGGCGCCTGAACCTCCACTACAACTTGGCGGCGAAGGATTGAAATTTGCCGCATGACTCAGAATTCCAACTGCGGAGTTGTTGTGATGGAACTCACCGTAGAAGAACAGATCAAGATTGCCATCGCAATCATTTGGATAAGCCTTTAGACTCTCTGTGTATTCGTCATACTTAAATACAGTCTGGGCCGCGAGTTTGTTTGCGCTGTCGTCGCCAGCGAACACCCGAGCAGCGTCAATCAAGTTAACGCGACGTGGATGGATAACTCGGATGCCAAATGTCGGATCTATTCCCTGGTCCAGATCGTTGTCTAGATAGCTTAGATAACTATTCTTAGTTGTCCGAATTACTGTAGTGCCGTCGTAGTCGTATTCGCGTGTCCTTCCGAGAGAATTGTTCGCGCCATACTGATCGTAGTTCGTTGTCAAGACTTGGCCCAGAGCATCAGTCGCCTCAGTACGGGAGAGTCGTGGAGCGTCGTCCGTTCCTTTTTCCCATGTAAGTGTAGTCTTCGTAAGAAGTTGACCGACGGAATCAAGTGTCTGCTGTTCTTTCATCAGCCCGTCTTTGAACTTATTTGGATCAGTGCCTGGCAAGTTTGGAAGGCTAAACGATTTCTGGATCGTTTTTGAGCCATCGGGATTCGTTATGGTTATCACCCGTTCGCCTGCGGCAACATTTTCTTCTTGAGCGAATATCGTTGTAGGTGAACTTGATGGGCCTCCATCCCAAGTCTCAGTGAGGTGCGTAAAGACTGGAGCCGCGCTCAATCCTGCCGGCGTTGATGGATAATCATAAATCTGCTGCTTGGTAACAGAGCCTTCCGAAACTGTGCCCTGCTCATCCAAGTTCGCCCCAGGGGAAAAACTCATGCCGCGCTCTTCGGTTACCTTTCTGATCATTCCGTAATCGGAATAAGAATCTCCGCCAAACCAATAACCCTTCCCAGTGCCTGGATAGAAGATTGCGTCAATAGCAGAAAACGTCGTGCTTTTAGCGCGGGCCGCAACTCCGACAAAAGCTCCCGTTAAGTTAATGACCTGAGTCTTATAGTGAATCCTGACGAAGGTCTGAATTGTGGGCGAGCCATTTGAGTCCGGTAGGCCTGGCCCTGTAATCGATGTAAGGCGTTTCGCAGAGTCATAGTGGAAGGTTATGACCCGACCGACCGAATCAATGATACGTTCTATTCGCGGTTCCGCCTCGTCCCAGGGTTCGGCGTATTTGATCCTAATCGTATTACCGTTTGAATCAGTGATGACGTACGGATACGCGTAGTTGTGTGGGTGCGTGGAATCAGTACTGTAGTTGCCGTAATAGACAACTGTGCCGTTTGGATATCTCGCGACGCCTTGGGGAAACGTCGACATTTCGCAGCGATACTCGATCAGACTTCCGTCCGTTGTTTGTCCTTTAAAGGTTAAGACGTGACTGTTAGGTACATTGGGATAACTATAGTCTGATACCTTCCCAGTGAATCCGTGGCGGGTGCCGTCCGGCTCGATGAGTAACGCGCCAGCAGAGCCCATAGCCACTAACTTCCCGAAGCCAATCTGCCAGCCGGGTGCGGGAAAACTGTGATCTATGTCAAACAGTATTTCGCTAGCCGACTTGTTCCACACCAGCGAGTTGTAGGTTAGGTTCAGATTGAGATCTATTCCTCGACCCGGCAGCGACAACACCGGAGCGACTATTTGGAAATTATTGTTTCCAGTCGTAGTGTTTGGCGCACTTCCAACCTTGTTAATGGGATCATCAAGAGAATCACGGCTATTCGGGTCCCAGCTAACGTCATCGGAGAATGATTCTGGGTGGATGCCCCCAGCTTTCATCACGGTTAAGTTGAAGCTTTTTGAATCGGTCGCACCACCGTTATCAGTGACAGTTAAAGTGATTAGATGACTGCCCGCCGCTCCAAATGTGTGAAGTGGTGACGATCCAGACGCGCTACCGTCCCCAAAGTTCCACTGATATTGGGTTATCGTTCCGTCAGGATCGTAAGAAGCAGAGCCACTGAATTGAACAGCCGTTCCAACGAGTGCAGAATACGGCCCACCTACATTTGCGACTGGAGGTTGATTCGAGGGTGAACTAATGACCGTGCTGGCAGCCGAGGTCGAGGTAGCACCGCCGTTATCAGTAACGGTTACACTTGCAGCAAATGTACCGACCGATGAATAGGTGTGAGTCGGCGCCACTCCCCATCCCATTGCGCCGTCGCCGAAATTCCATTGATAGGAAGCAATGGTGCCGTCGGGATCATTGGAGGCACTAGCGTTGAACTGAACAGACGCTCCGCTCTTTCCGGAGTACGGTCCGCCAGCATTAGCGACGGGTGATTGGTTTGAACCGAACACAGTCGCGGTTGTGCTGGCGCTGCTCTGAACACCCATGTTGTCGGTAACGGTGAGGACGACGTTGTAGTTGCCACCCGCCGCGTAAGTATGGATCGGTGACGTCGACGAACTGGTTCCGCCATCGCCGAAGGTCCAAACATAACTAACAATGCTGCCATCAGGATCGAATGATCCTGTACCGTTGCAAAGAACGGGATCTCCGGCCATGCCGTAATACGGCCCATGAACGTTTGCGACCGGCGGTTGGTTGTTGCCTGAAGTCCAACTCGCTCTGTAGTCGCCAAACTGATTACTCGAGAGGTCCGTTTGTTCGCTACCATCCGCATTCATCAGCCACACCTGTGTTGTGGGATCACAGCAATCACGTTCACGATCGCTGTGAAAGACCACCTTTGATCCATCAGGCGACCACGAGGGTGAATCATCACTCGCTAAGTTGTTCGTCAACCTTATCTGACCCGACCCGTCAGGATTCATCACATACACTTCTTTGTTGATCTGGAATCTCGATTTGGTGAGTACTTGTCCATCATCTTCAGGAATCTCGAAGTCGTCCGTTTCCTGCCATTGTTCGAGGACACTGTCACGGGTGCTGACAAAGGCAATCTTGCCGCTATTGGGCGACCATGCCGGCTGCGTGTCGTCAACGGTGCTGCCGCTGAAGGTTAGGCGCTGTTGATTGGTGCCATAACTGTTCATGACATAAACGCTGTGGTATCCGGCGTGATCACGATCGCTCGCAAAAGCAATCTGCGAACCACCCGGCGACCACGAAGGTTCGCAATCGCTCGCCGATGTGTTTGTAAGATTCACTTGGTTCGAGCCATCGGCGTTCATCGAATACACCTGATAGTTGGTCCCGTTGCGCATACTTTGGAAGACAATCTTCGAGCCGTCACTCGACCACGAAGGCACGCTGTCGTCGTAAAGAGCGGTCGTCAATCGCGTCTGCCCGCTGCCGTCTGCGTTCATCACATAGATATCCATGTATCCCGTGTCGGGATTATCTCGGTCGCTCTGAAAAACAATCTTTGATCCATTGGGAGACCATCGCGGCCTATCGTCATTTGCGGTTGAATTGCTGAGACGAGTTTGGTTACTGCCGTCAGCGTTCATTGAATAGATCTGCCTCGAACCATCACGATTGCTGGTGAAGACGATCTTGGCATTGCCTGATTGCGGTATTGGCGGAATTAGAACATCGAATATGGCGTCGTTCGTCGACTCGGTTGGCGGGAACGGCGATAGCGGAAACTGTCCCGTGAACTGAGCGACTGCCAGAAGCGAGCGGGTCTGCGCATTGACTCGGCGCACGGCCATCCCATTAACCGCGCTTATATGCGCTAGATTGCTGACCCGCCCGCTGCTGCCCAGAAAGCCAACCGGACTCTCATTCCGCAATCGCAAAGGCATTGCGGCGCGACCTTGGCTTTCGTTTATTGAGGCGTTTGCCCCTGGTAGGGGCAGAGGAATTGTTAGGCTAAAAAGAATCGGTATTAGCCAGATCGACAAGCTGCTCCAACGAATGAATCTGGTTGAAAGATGCCTCATGGGGACTCCTTTTTCGCGAGCCCTTGGTCTTGCAGACCTGTAGACACGCGCGCCGCTATGCGCACATCGGCTTCTCAAGCTTGCCTGGAATTGATAAGGAGATGCGCCGTTGACATTGGTTCCTTTCCTTCAGTACTGGCGAAAGCCAAGTAATGAAGGTTGAGCCTCTGCCACCGTTGCGCTAGGATGGGCCTGACTCAGAACGGCATCCTTTACGCCTACCGGTGATAGAGGTTTGTTGTTTCTGTTGGCCAGTCGCTACGAGCCAAGTAGCGGCTGGCTATTAAATCCTGTTCCTCTCTGTTGCCCTTTGATTCGTTACTGCATTCCTATTCCTTGAATGTCGCCTGCAAGAATGATCGGCGTAGTCTGTCGATTCGCAAATGTTCTAGACCTACAACACTGATTCGGCCGCTAGCGCCACGAATCATTTTGTTCGGGACTTCTCTCTTCGCTTTCGCAGAACCCGCGTGATGCGCGAAACCAATTCGTTGACCGCGTCCGGTTTACGCACAAAGTCATCGACGCCCGCGCGCCATGCCTCCTTTTCGCATTCGTCGCCTGAAAGCATAATGATCGGCATGTTTCGACGGTGGGCGATACTGCGTACCCGTAGAACCAATTCCAACCCACTCAATCCCGGAAGTTCGTTATCGACAATTAACACATCGTATCGAGTGTGGCGCTTAAGTGATTCCAGACCTGTCGTGCCCGTTACACACGAACTGACTTGGATACCTTCGGCTGTCAGGATCTCTTGAACTAAACTCTTTACTGCCTCATTGTCTTCAACATGAAGAACTGAAATCTCAGCCTTCTCACGCTTCTTACCCGTGCCGACTTTGTTCGGTTGTGAAAAAAGCGGTCGTCTGCGCCTCCTGACTGTCGAACGGGTTTGCAGGAGATCTTTGTGACGCGTATTGATTAGAGAGATCAAACTCTGATGATGTTTGAAACCAAGTAAGCGGGAAGCTCTCGTGACCGATCCCCCGGCGTCCCGTAACGCCCTCTCGATCACCGCTCTTTCCCCATCGCGTAGATGTTTTTTTAGAGAAAACCCCTCCCAAGTGAGAATTAGCGATCTCGTAACATCAGGCTCTATTCGCACTAGTGCATCAAGTAGTTCACCCGTACACGTGATGAGTCGCTTAGCGGCTGATGGATCTTCCGACTCTTTCAGGAGATCGATTGCTGATCGGTAAATCGGAACCAGTTCGTCCAGCGGTAGCTGATCGCCAAGCTCTTCGATGATGCTTAACTTTGCTCGACCGGCACCTTCTGGATCGCCTGTTGTCTCAGAGACTTCGATCGCGCGTTCCAGCGCCTCCTTTGATTGCTGACTCCTTCCCAAGCGAGCAAGAGCAACGCCCTCCGTAGTCAGCGCTTCTGCCAATAACGCCTGCTCGCCACCTTTTTCAAGGGCCCTGACAGCTGTTCGCACTATCCGCTCCGCCTCGGCGAAACGGCCTTGAGCTATGAGCGTTCGTGCGCGCGTTTCGTCAACCTGGGCGGCGGTTCCTATGTCGCCCAATTCGCGGAACAACTTTCGCGCGTTATTCAGGTGGACGTGAGCATCTGAGAACCTTCCGAGTGTGAAGTATAGATAACCGAGATTGTTTTCCACCCGGCCTTGGAAAAGACGATGCCCGGCTTGTTCGAAGTGAAAGCTTGCTGCTGCATATTCGATCAATGCTCGATCGACATAATCGCTGCTGTTGACGCCCTCGCTAAGCTTCATGAACAGGACAGCCTGTTCATCATGAAACGCCCCTTTGAGAGCATCATCATTGCTCGCTTCCAACAGGGGACGCGCTTCGTTTAGGAACCGTGCGGCCTCGTTTAGTCGTTGAGCCCATACTTCTATTATGCCGGCCCGAATGAGAAGCACCGCTTTCAAATCGCCGTACTCATCTCCAAGCATGCCCAGAGCGTCGCCCAATGTGATACGTGCCTCGTCATATGAACCTTCCCGCCAATAGCACAGCGCGAGTTCACCTCGGGCTTCGGCGACCCGGTCTGCTCGTCCAAGTTTGGTAAAAATCTCAATGCTCTGAGTGATAAGGTTCTTGGCCGTTTCCTGACTACCCTCAGCCTGACGCGTCCTACCGAGCCATCCAGCCAAAGCCCCGACGCGCAACAGAATCTCAGCCGCTGACGCCGGTTCAAATCCTTCGACCATTGGCGTTTGTTCACGGTTCGGCCAAAACTCTTCCAGGGCTCCGTAGGCAGCTTCATAATCACCGGCCTTTTCGAATTGTTTAGCTAAGCGGCAGGAGACCTCGACTCGCTCCGCTATTGGCAGGTCGCGACTCTGTTTGTGGAGCGCGATTAACCGTGACGGTAAGTTCATGTGAGGGCTACCTTTCTATATGAGTGATAAACTCCTTGCGCCACGAAGCAGGAACCGTTCTTCTCGACCTTGGAGCGGTTCTGAAGCAAGATTCGCCTTGTTCGTTTCGAAAAACTCGCAACGTGATTGCACCCAGGTTTAGGAGAAAACCATGAAGAGCCTTAAAACTCTCGTTGCTGCTGTTAGTTTGACGCTTGTTTTCGGCGCGACCGCTTTTGCAGGCGAGCCAACACTTCCCTGCAATCCCGATCCGGGAATAACATCAACGCCGCCGTGCGCATCCGCTCAGATGACGCTGGAGGAGTCCAACCCTCCAACAGATACGCCGACATCTTCAAACCCCGTAGACGAATACTCGGTTTCGGAGATTGCGATGGATCTTATTCAGTACTGGCTGTCGATCTACTAACAGCTTCGCCCATTGCCTGACGCTTTCGGTTGCCATCCGGTCTTTGGCAACTCAATATTTGTGTGTTCGTCGAGTCCCCCCAGACCTACGAGCCAGACGAGGAGGCTCTCAGAAGGCGCGTAGAATAAACCCACATCCACCGGATTGCAATAGTTGTTGCAAAATTCCTTCTATTCATCACCAACTAGTGAAGTTACGCGAGTTAGCAATCTCTGATAAAAAGCGACCCCTTTTTGTCTCAGGCGATTAGCTAATGACACGACTCAGCCGACACCGCAAAATCGTCTTGACACCGCCGGCGGCGGTGCGCAGCCCGTCCCAGGCTCGACCAAATCGGTCGGGCATCAGTTCTAAGTCTTAGTCTTTTGTTGCTTGCTCTTGGCAATGATTGGATGATTCTTCTGATAGTCGGATTAAGTTACTTCTTGGTGGGATTAGTAATATTGATCCTTCTCGCATCTGAAAGGACAAGGCTGAAACACTCAAAATCATTCGCGAAAATAACCCTCAGACCTCAAATCAGCAAAAAACGAGGCCGTCGCGTCCCACCCAGCTTCGCGACGGCCCGTCGGCACTGGTCAGCTCCCTGCGTCCGGCCGGGAGGCCGTGCCAGACTCACTGTTTGGCGAACCGCAAACCGCCTCGGCTAGTAAGCGCCCAACCATTCGATGAACCCGTCGAAAAACCTTTCGCCTTCGCCCCATGGGCGTCTCCTCCTGAAGCCCTTGTAAACTCCATCAAGCTCTCTCCTTCGCTACCTGCCACCATTACCGGCAAGTGCTCGCGGTGATTCAACGATCGAACCAGTCGCGTAAGGTCGAAGGCAGCTCTGTCTTTCATCTCGTGATCGAGAATGAAGAGATCATATTGGACTTGATAAACATCTCCGCGGACCGGCGATCGGGACACATCACAAGTTGATATTTCGGCCGCGGCATTAACTGGCATAGCGAAAGCATTTTAGTTCTATCGCTACCTACATACAGCAGGCGAAACTTCTTCGGGAACCTGGGCTGAGAGCTTGAGAGCGCGTGAGGTATAGACTGGAACGATCATAACGGGTGCTCAACTACTCCCGTTCTGCTATCCTCTGAGGCGTTCTGGTCTTTCAAAACCCGACAACGGCCAATGCGTAGCTCACCATCCCGTCTAGTCGAGAGATGAGCATCGCCGTTGAGCATGGACGGTTCCAACTCACGGCGAATCAATTGCGCGAGTCCATTCTATACCATATATGGTATAGACGCAAGTTAGCTTTGTGCGACGGCCAGTCATTAGGGGGTTCCTCCTAATGGCGACCGCGCGGCGCAAGAAGTCTGAGCGGCTTGGCGAGAAGCTGCTCGATATTAGAAATGGTCTAGCTTTGTCTCAGAGCGAAATGCTCAGGCGATTAGGCTACGAAGATGTGCTTCCCTACAACCGAATTTCGGATTACGAGCTGGGCAAGCGCGTCCCGCCACTACCCGTGGTTCTTGAATACGCAAAGGTCGCGAGCGTCCACATGGAAGATATTGTTGACGATGAGCTTGATCTACCCGCGAAGCTTCCCGGCAATATAAACTACAAAGGCATCAAATCCTTATTTCGCAAACGGCGATGACGCGAGACAAAATTAAGCCTCCACCAGCGCGCAAAGCCAAACTACCGGGCTTTGTCTAAACCGCTCGCGGCCCTCGTGAAGGAACTGCCATCCGACGATCAGTGGCTGCAATCGGGCATTTCAAGAAAACCAAGACAAGATCGAAACGTTCACGCTGACAGCAGCGCTCTCAATCTTTCCTTCAGGATTGCCTCTTTAGGGGTTCTCACACCCCGCTGCAACCACTCCTGAACTTTCGTAACGGGCAATGTGTGTTTGACCGAGCTGCGAACCTCAACCTCCGATTGAGTCAACCCGCCCGGCTCAAGTTCGTGTTTTCGAAACGCACACAGGCCTAAAACTGAGGCTTCGTATAAACCCTCCGCCTCGACTTCGACCGAATGACGGATGCCGTCAAGATCCACAAATGACACGATGCAGGCCGCCATGAGGCGCAGATTAGCATTTTCGATGATTTTCGCCAATTGCACGACGTGTCACTTACGGCCACAAATGAGCTTCATAAACTCAGATCTTGAGTACAACGACTTGGTTCGTTGTCTTTTCGCATTAATACCAAAAGGGTAGAATCGCATCGCAAAATTGACGAGAATTATTTGACCATGCCGATGCCCCCTGAACTTCTTCAAGCAATATCCTCACCTGGAGGCGGTCGGGTCGCGCTCATCCTCGGAGCGGGTTGTTCAGTTGAGGCGCCAACCGGTATTCCTGCGGCGCGTGCGATATCCGAAGAAATTCATCGTCAACTCCTCAACGATGGCATTCTTTCGAATGGCGATTGCCATAACCCAAGCGATCTTTCTCTATTAGCCGATGCCGTGTTTGATCGCAGGGGTTCCCAGCGCGACGTCGTGGAAAGATTACTCGCTAAATATAATTTGAAGCTTGCTACCGCTAACGACGGATATCGTATTGCTGCAGCATTGCTTTGCGAAGGCGCGATTTCCTCCGTAGTAACGCTCAACTATGATCTTGCGCTTTCTGCCGCGCTTGCTGACCTAGGAGCCGGTGCGGTTGTAGGCATCATTGAATCCCCTGAGGATTTGCCGAGACAAAGGGCGATAAATGTCTATTACCTTCATCGAAGCGCGAACGCAGATCCTGAACTCTGGGTTCTACGTACGGCCGCATTGGTAGACGAATGGAGGGATCAATGGGAGCCAATCATCGCCGCGAGAGTTTTAACAGCACCTGTCATAGTGTTCGCGGGGCTGGGCACGCCTGTGGCCGTACTCATCGAGAGCAGCCGACTAATCCGAAATGCACTACCCAACGCTAGCCTCTATCAGGTCGACCCTGCGGATTCAGCGGGTTCTCAGTTTTTTCAAGAATCTGGCCTCGCCCAAGACCGTTACGTTCAGCTTGGGTGGGGTGATTTTATGGAGCAGTTATCGCAGCGTTTGGTGACCGAACACGTTCATCAATTGGACCAAGCGATGAGACGAAAGATAGCCGAAGACTCACTTCACGACGAGGACTTTGATGGTCTGCTAACACAGTTACGACTCCTCGGCATAGTCAAACAAGGTATTCTTAGAGCGGATTGGCTGTTATTTGAGAAGCCTTATAGATCAGTTGATGCTGACGCGCTCGGATTGATCGGCGATTTGTTTTTAGGATTGGCAATGATGATGCGAGTCTCTGGGACGGCAGCTAGATTTATCGAAGACGGCTTGATTGAGTTTCAACGAGGAGGGAGAACGGTTTCGACCTTTGTACTTGCTTCCGGACGAGGCTACCGTAGTACTTCTGCGGTTGAGGCCGACATTGGTAGTCGCAGACGGAAATATGATAGGCACCCAGTGACGATCAGCGGCATAATTGTCGGAGGCACGTCCAATGCGATTACACCCGCGACAACCCCACCTGCCCATATTGCGTTGGGTGATGTTTCCCCTGATGATTTGGTTGGACCTGTTGGGCTGCCAATGTATCACGTCAACGCACTCCGGGCAGACCCAGCGCAACTCGATGGGTTACTACCATGAGTGACTCTAGCAACAGCTTCACGCCAACGGACCTAATTGCGACTGCCTCGGCGATTCTTAAAGGCGGCGGTTATCGACAAATAACTACTGGATTTCCTGAATGGGATACTCCTACGTCACGATTATTCGAGGACGAATATAACGTCGTAGGCTTAGTCGTCTTCGCGACTTGTGGCGACTTAATACGCGAATGGGCTGACAGACAAGGCGCACTCGTCGACTTGATTTCCGGGTACGTCGGTAAGTCGGAATCAAAATCGTGGGACGGCTATTTGGTTCTCCTTACTCCAGCGCTTGCACCTTCAGAGGAGGGTGAAATTGAGAGAGTCCGATACAACACAACAAGACTCCGAAAACTCGTTGCTACGGGAGACGATCTCCAACATCCTACTGACGTAGAGCGCGTGCTAAGGTCGCTTCTTCCGTTAGGTCCAGAGCGAGTTGGGGTTAGCCGCAGTTCCGCCCTTGACTTACTACCCAGACTCTTATCGGCTGAAGGAATCGATCCGGAAGTCACACGGATTCTCGTAGATGCATTTAGAGAACAAATGCCACTGATGGAACAACTTCACGAACGTCGGAATGACAAATGAGATTATTGTCGATTGAACTCAATGGATTCCGCGGGTTTTCGCGACGTCAATTCTTTGACCTTAGCGCCGACGCAGTCGTAGTGGTTGGTGCAAACGGTAACGGTAAGACGTCTCTGTTCGACGGGATTCTTTGGGCGTTGAGCGGACAGATTCCGAGGCTCCCAACTGATAACTCAGGTCTGGTTTCTATGTACTCCGAAACAGGCCAAGCGCGGGTCCATCTTCGGCTTATGCAACCGGAAACTGGAAGTGAATTAACCGTTACTCGGAGTTTCGACGGTGCAGAAACTCGAATAGCGGTGGAGGGTTCTAGTGGTGCCTACCAAGGAGCGGCAGCTGAGGCACGTCTAATTGACTTAGTCTGGCGTGATGCCACGTCCGCTTCCAACTCCCAAAAGGCTCTGGCGGGCGTTCTAACACGAAGCGTTTATCTCCAACAGGATGTTATCAGAGAATTCGTTGAAGCAGCTTCTGATGAGGAACGCTTCCAAGCAGTCAGCGAGTTGATAGGAGCTGGTAGAGTCACTGATCTCCAAGCAAGCCTCGAACGCGCTAAGAAAGCTTGGTCGACTGTTACCAATCAGCGACAAGAAGAGCTCCGACCATTGAAGGATAAGCTAGCAACAATAGAAGCTCGGTTGTCAGAGTTAAGAACCCGTCAATCTCCATCTTCACTCATCGTCACAGCTGAAGCGTGGGCAGAATGGTGGACCGACCTCAGGGATAGCGGGATTCAATCGATGCGCGTGGAGCTTTCATCTCGCGAAGCGCCAGGCGCGCTCGACGCTGCTATCAATGAACTGAATGCTAAAAAGCTGGCGGCAGAGCGTCGACTTGAACAGTTAAGGTCCCTTCAAAGCGAACTTGCAGACTTTGCCGCGAAACCTGACATTGCTCTGGCCGCAATGATCGAAACGGTAGCCGCAGGAAAGCAACAGTTGGAAAACTTGAAAGCAGAAGTTGTTAATGAACAGGAACGCCTATCATTGCTTCGTTCCCAGCAAGCCGCGTTACAAGAGAAGTCTGAGCAACTAAGAACGCTCGCCATTCTAGCGCTAGAAAACCTAGGCGAACATTGTCCCGTATGCGCTCAGACGTACGATCGGCAAGAGACGGAGCGGCGTCTAAACGATCTCGCCAAGAGCGCACTCAGCGAAGGTGAGCTCGCAATTGACCAGTCAACAGTTGGAGAACTCCTGGTGAAGGTGGCCTCTAAGGAGAAGGAACTCGCTTCCGCTGAAGTTGCTTTGAGATCGCAGGAGCGGTTAGCTAGCGATTTGCAGACAAGGCGACAGAAAATCGACGATCGGCTGGGCGAGCTTGGTATCGAGGCTCTGCAAGGCAATAGGAATGAGGCGGTTAACACCAAGGTTGACGAAACGCGCAACGGGATCTCACGGTTGCTTGAATTGCAGGGACTAGGAGAATCGATAGCGGCAAGACTAGCGCAATCCTCGGGACAAGCGCTTGCGGAGGAGTTAGACCGTGAGGCTCAGGTACTGCGAAATGATACTGGCGATCGCGAACAGCAGATATCCGCACGTAATCGGAGCGGAGATCTTGCGCAACGAGTCATAGAAGCTTTGAGAGAAGCCTCATCATCGGTAGTTCAAGAGCGCTTGAATGAGATCTCGCCACTACTGCAAAGCATTTATTCTAGAGTTGATCCCCATCCATCTTTTCGAATGGTCAAATTCCTTGCGCGCATAGTTCGAGGCAAAGGCCACTTGTCTACAGTCGTCAGTGATCCTCTCGAAGATAAAGAGAGCGCACTTCCTTCAACCATCTTGTCCAGTTCACAGTTGAATGCCTTAGCAGTTGCCGTTTTTCTTTCTCTGAACATTGGCATACGCCAACCGCCGCTACCCATTGCAATAATGGACGATCCTTTGCAAAGTTTGGATGATATCAATCTCCTCGGACTTGTTGATTTGCTACGGAGGACAAAGGCGCAGCGACAGCTCTTGGTATCAACGCACGACAGCAGGTTCGGAAGTCTCCTGTCACGAAAGCTTCGTCCAACTCACACTGGAGAACGCACCACCGTTATCGAACTTGAAGGTTGGAGTAGACGTGGACCTGACGTGAAAGTGCACGACGTGTCGAGCGACCCGGTCCCACTGCGGCTAGTGGCGTCCTAACCTAAAACTCTTCGTGGAACGGAGTTCGTCTATCAGTCATGGGCTGAGGATTAACTTCCAATGATCGTTAAGTCGAATTAGAATGCTTTCAGAATTTTGCCCTAGAAAACGTCAACCCTTTGTGGCAGTGCGCACCTCTCGTAAAACAGCTCGGATTTTCGGATCGCGTGTTTTTAGCGCACCATAGTATTGCGCAGCCTCGACATGGTCTCGAAGTACCTGAGCAACTCGAGCAGCTGCAGGTCCTTCGATTGATTCCAACCAAGCGCGACTTCGTGCCGCTTGTGACCAACGATCGCGAGGCGGCTCTTGTCGAAACAGGCACTCACATGCATCTTCAAGAAGGTCAAAATCGCCAGCATTGCCCGCTGCCTCCGCAACCCGTTGAACCCAATGTAAAGGTTGATTGAGATAATCGAAGTCTCGATTACCCCAATCACCCTCTGAAAAATGCTTGTCCATGGAACGAAGAAGCTTACGACTTTCCGCTGGATATTCCTTCACGAACCGATCCAGGCCACTTCCGATTAGTTGAGCTATCTCGTCTATGAAGAAGTCTTCATCGTCAGGACTCTCCTCAGCTGCTCTTAGAACTTCTATGGTGGCATCGTTATCGCCTTGCTTTGCGGCTTCCAGTAGAGTTGGCGAAACTCCTGATACAACCGGCGGTTCAGTGCCCACTCTCTTCAGCAGTTCAAGTACACGGGTCATATCATGCGGGCGGCGGGTTGGGTCAGACTCAGTTAGCACTCGCACGAACCGCCGCCACGGCTCGGGGGCAGGCAATTCGATATTCGGCGCCGGCCATTTTCCCGTGAGCGCCCACGCCGCAACGCGGCCCAAACTGTAGCTATCCCAAGCTGCGGTCGCCGAGTGGGCTGTATCATGTGCCTCAGGAGGCGCGAACCCTTCCGTTCCTAAGAAGACCCCAGTGTGCGTATGTCTCGCTGTAGTCAGCCCGTGAGGGCGACGCACTAAACCCCAGTCAGCAACCACCCACTCTCCGTTTCCCAGCAACAGAAGATTGCTTGGCTTTATGTCGCGATGAACATACCCCTGTTTATGAGCTGCTTGAAGGCCGAGCGCCGCATCGCGCAGGATCGCAAATAGCGCGGCTGACTCAATTGGAATGTCCAACTTCTCAAGTGTATTAGTGGCCATCGGCATCGTAAACCAATGCCATTCATCTGGATCAAAATCCAAGATCGGCATCACGTGAGCATTTCTAATCGATGACTGAATTTCGATTTCACGACGCATTCGGTCTTTGGCTTCTTCGAAACCAGTTTTTCGTCTTTTCAAAGCAACGATCGCGCCGGTCTTTTTATGCTCAACACGGAATACTTCAGCTTGGCCGCCATCACCAATTGGGACCGGCTCCAAACGATAGTTGTCATGATAGTCACTCATTGTGAGTGTCTCGTTCTCGTTTTTATGGAGAGCCACGCAAAGCCCAAAACAGAATAGTAAGGGAAATGAGGCAAAGAACCCTATGCCGTAAGTGATGCCCAGCGCACACCCAATTAAAAAAGGCCCCGTTTTGCATTCCACTCCGTTCCATTCCAGCCCGAGAGTTTTTTTTCGAAATAGTTTCCCCCTCTCCGTTCACATTGTCCACGCCAGCCACAGAGCACAAGTCTGTGACTCCTCCACTGCGTTGCGGCCCTGCGGGTGTGCTCTGCGGCGCCAGTCGTAGCCAACGGTCACTACGAGGGGGAAACACCTTCTTAAAGACCAAAAACTACGACAGCAAAAAGGAGCAAAGACAATGCAGACAGAAACACAAACGCAACGACAATCCGCAGACATTCCGAAGTGGTCAGCGTTACTCGTGGAAGCAGTCAACAAGCCCGGCCTGATCATGGACGCATACAGCGCGTTCTGGAACTACAGCGTAGGAAATCAAATCCTAGCGCTCATTCAATGCCAATTGCGCGGAATACAGCCAGGGCCGATCAATACGTTTCCGAAATGGCAGACGTTAGGCCGAGTCGTCAAACGCGGCGAGAAGGCTTTGACGCTTTGCATGCCATTAACCCGCAAGCGCCGCGACGATGAATCGAAAGAGAGTGACACACCGAGCGAAGAACAGACCTTCACGACCTTTGTTCATCGCTCCAGATGGTTTGTAGTTAGTCAGACCCACGGCAGCGAGCTTGGACCAGTGACGATCCCGGAATGGGACGCCGAGCGAGCGCTTGCAACGCTGTGCATTGAGCGGATCACGTTCGACAAGACAGACGGGAACTGTCAGGGCTTCGCGCGTGGCAGCCAGATCGCGATCAATCCGGTGGCGCAACTCCCGCATAAGACACTCTTTCACGAAATGGCCCACGTGCTATTGCATACGTTCGAAGGCGATTTCACCGACACCGAACAGACGCCGAGAAACCTTCGCGAAGTCGAAGCCGAATCAGTTGCCTTGCTGTGCTGCGAAGCATTGAACCTCGAAGGAGCAGAGTACTGCCGAGGCTATATACAAAACTGGCTGTATCAGGGAATCGGTTGCGACGCCGACGCAATCCCCGAAAAGAGCGCACAGAAAATCTTCCGCGCCGCCGATCAAATCCTGCGAGCGGGACGGCCGACGAAGGATCGACCTGCGGAGTACGCGAACTGAGCGACCACTGCGAAGGAAGAGGGTCAGGTAAGCGCGCTAACGCTGCCTGACCCACCCCACCAACTTTTCACCCGTGACCGGAGAAGATTGATGCGACCAAGAACTAACACAGACCAGCAACCGAGCGTCACGCGCTTTGCCATTGGCCAAACCTACATGACGCCCGGCGCCGAAGAAGCCCTCATGATCGCCGGACAGACGGGAATCGAATTCTTGCGGCGTCATATGTCGCAGGACTGGGGTGAACTGTCCGACGAGGACGCGAGACAGAACGAGCTTTCATTGAAGGAAGATTTTCGTTTGTTGAGCGCGTATAGGACAGCCAAAGGCCAGAAGCTTTGGATCATTACCGAAGCCGATCGAAGTTCAACGACAATTCTTCTCCCATCGGAATACTGACCTACGCTTTACCGGCCGGCGCGAGTGCTTCCCGCACCCGCGCCCATTTTCTTTCTCACAACTCTCCGTTAGGATTTGTCAAAAGCAGGCATTTCAACTAACTCACGTGTAAGGCTTTTGAATCCTATGAAAAACAAATCAGATTACCGCGAGATATATGCATCGAAAGAAGACTTCGACAAGCTACGGTCGGACAAGAAATTTGCGAATCTTCTTAACCTTGCCCGAGCGGTAAATGCGGTCTACTTTTGTTTCAACTCCTTGCTTGATTACAGCGGAGACGAAACACCAGCCGGACAGCGCCAACACATTAATGGGTTTCTATTTGCCGCTGGCGTCTTGCATGAGGGCTTCCTCGTCGCAGAACGACTTGAAAAGCATTTCGGCGACCGCGCTTCATATCGGAATGGTTTTGGAAAGCTTCTAGCAGATCGGAAAATTCAGGGGTTGCGAAAGCACACTCTCAAACGTATGAGAAACAAACTGGTTTTCCACTACGACGAAGATGTTTCAAAAGAGATGCTCAAATCCCTCGATCTAAAAAAATATGTGTTTGCGACGGGGACTGGCGGGAAACGTAAGGGCACTTATTACAATCTAGCTGATGAAATCGTAATTAATTATTTGCTCAAAGACGTACCTGTCAACGAACACGATGCGATATTTCGATACGCGCTGAAGAGAATTGGCGAGGCGCTTCACGCGTTCGTCGATTGCGCGGATGCATTGATTGCCGACGTCATTTCAAAAGATACCTGGACTATATCGCGCAGCGAGCCGAGACAGAAAAGAAATCAAGATTAAATTTGCACGGGGCCGCAACCTCTCTATCGCGGTTCAACGACTATTCTTCTCCGTCAAGAACTGGACCACAGCTCTCCCACTTTTACTGACGAAGACTCAAGTTCAATCGACAACGCGTTGAATACCCTAAGGATTCGTACGGAGAGCGCCAGGAGCGGTTCTCGTCACTTGATTCGCATGACCGGCTTATCAAGAATCTTGCTGCTTTCTCAGTCCTGAAGACATTGGATATTCCCCGGGATTTACTGAAGTAATACACAAGCTCAAGATTGATATTTCTGACCCTCTGGATTACGGAATCGGCTCATAAAAAGAGGCCCAGGACGATTCGATATACCTCGCTGACTCCGCAAGTTAACGTCTCGGTTGTCCACAGCCAAGTTTACCCTATCTACCCGTTGAAGCCGACTGAAACAAGGCCGCTGGACGAGCTATTTGAAGATATTGAAGGTACCTCGAAGCTGTCCTGAAGTTCGCTAAAATGAATCGCCACAAGGCCGCTTTGCGACTTGAAACTGTCAACCCGGCATGACTGGTTGCGCCGACAACTGGCAGCGTCAACTACCCTTCGAACTCCGATAAATGCCGGGACGTTGAGCGTCTCGATTTTACCCGCATAATCAAACCATTACCGCCCGCCTGACTGCGAATCACAGTCTAATCAAGAAGCCTAAAGCTCAAGTAGGTGCTGCGCACCTGAGAATAGGGACACGACACCCCCAACTTTGGGGCTGTCGAGTTTACGTTGTAAACGCTGTGTTAACTTTGTTAACGCGCGTGTTTATTGTAGTTTCTTGATAGACGTTAACTCTGTTAACGGGCACGACCAACGGTGAATAACCGGGAGAACATCTTCGATTCAGGGAATAACAAAATGAGCGAGACCAAGAGGACCCGGAACATAGCGTTCCGACTGACTGAAGAGGAATACGGGCAGATCGAGAAGGCAGCCGTTGCATCAGGCGACGACCCGAATACTTGGTGCCGAAAACTGGCACTTACACAATCAACGGCAGGTTATAATCTCACTAAGAACGAACGACTGATTTACAAGGAAGTCGCTCTATTGCGCTTTCTAGTTGGGCATGGATTCAAGCTCGCTTTTGGGCGCAACGAAACTATGACAGCGAGTTGGAAAAAGCTTACGGCGCAGGCCGACCAAAGATCCGATGAAATCGTTAATGAGGTCCTTTCCCGTCGACACTCATAACGTGACTCGAAACCTCGGACTTATTGAGCGAAGTAAAGATAGGAATCATTCGGCCCATTTCTGGCACCAAGCTTAGCCCGTAACTCGCCTGATACTTGTCTTGGAATTTGGCTCGAGAATATAGGATCTAAGTCCGTGGAGTCGCATGATCTCAGCGATCGCAAATAATCTTCACGTTTGCGGTCGTGTGGGATGGCATAGAACGGGCTGGCCGGCATGTATGGCTTGATGATGACGACGATGATGATGTGTAACTTGAACCATTAAATTGGCGCCTCGGCAAGTTATTAGCTGATCGGCGATCAGCCACGGGCCCTTGAGGACCCGCAATTTATCTTTGACTGTGTGTGATATGGTGGAAAGCCCTTCTTTGTCACCAAAGAAGTACACACTTTATACACGGCGTCTACAAACGTAGACGCCACCGCCCCCAAATTCGGGGGTGGCGTGTCCCATTTTTTCAGGTGCGCAGCACCTACTGCTCACATTTCTTTTCCGGCAATTTCCGCGACTCTAAGGAGCGCGAATGCGGTAAAATGTGACTGAAATGACGCGCGTGGCTTTTGCAGATGAAAGTGGGATCGATGGCAGGACCAGTTGTTATTCGATCGGGGCGGTTTCCGTTGAGGCGGATCGGCTTGAGGTGTTCGAGGAATACTTCAAATCCAAGCTGCTGGAACACGGCGTCCAGGGGGAAGCGAAATGGACCCGCATCAGAATGAGTCACGGTTTAATCAACTTTGCGCTCGATGCCCTAGACTCGGTTCTGCGTTCAGACAGCGCGTCGTTGGATGTGATTGTTGTTAATACAAGCCTCTTTAGGAATTGGACAATGAGCTTGGTAACAAAGGAGGCCGCGTTTTATCAAACGTACACTTACCTCCTCCGTCACATCGTGAGCCGTGCCAAGGTCACTGCGGACGTTTACATTGATGACCGCTCGGATGCGTACTCAAAGCGTCATGAGGTTGTTGAGAAAATCGGAAATAACATGTTGGTCAAGCTTGCGAGCAAGGGCCGGCTCGGAAGCGTACGTAAAGTTTCATCGAGTCAGCACGTCGGTATCCCAATAGCAGATCTGCTGACCGGCGCTATCAACTCCGCCCACTCGCTAAGGTTGAATCCGAAGCTACCGATTCATCCTGGCAAGCGACTTGCGATCGAACGGCTTGCTGAACTGCTCGGCTGGGATGATGTGCTACGACACGATGCCATCAGAAAAGTTTCATATTTGGCATTCCCCTATTGAATACCGGTCCTGTCCAAAAACTGAGATTGTCGAGCCTGCTGCCGGAATCCGGTACGTGTCCTCGGTTGATCTCCTCCAAAAACGACTCACGAAGTCGCCGCAGCCGCTTCCAGACGCTGCGTTGACAAAGACTGCTTGAAAAGTTCTTCTAGAATTTCAAAAAAAATAGTTCCGGTTTGGAAGGCATCGTGGTACTGAGTATTGGAAGGAATCTGAGATGCAGTCACGAGTGGCCGTTCCGCAAATCGAACCGTTAAGCCATCAAGATGGCGACGGGGAGGAGTTCACCCGCAGTCCGCAGGTCGAGGCACAGATAATCGAGGCCCTATCACTCCAGCAGCCGTCTCTCCAGCAGCGCGTCGCAATTCAAGACTTTCGGCAAAGCGGCTACCTCAAGGAAGAATGTATCGTCTATCTAATTCGCAAGCTTCTTAAGGAAGGTGAGTTCGCTCTGGCCGATGAATTAGTCCAGTACCTCGTTTTGAGGATCGCCAAACAAGTGCATCGGCAACTCTCGAAGTCACTTCATGAATCACTCGTCAGTGAATGCTATAGCGATGTGATGTCCGAGGTGACTTGTCGGATTGTTGACCTCAGTTCCAATCGCGACGACTACGCACAAGTGCGATTCGGAAGATGGCTAACAATGCTCACGTTCAACATGATGCGCCCATTCTTCAGGCTGCAAGATCGGGGCAGAGCGTCGGATTCTATCGATGACGATCCGGAAGTTCCGAATGAGCGAAAGAAGGTGCCGGTCGATTGTAAGCCCTTGCCGGACGCGCAGCTTCTTGAAAAGGAAGGTTTAGCCTTGCTCAATAAGCTTGACCCGGCTAAACGCACTGCATTTCTGCTGCGGCATGGCGCGGGATGGGAGATTGTCGCGATAAGCAAACACCTCGGACGCTCAACCAAAACGATTAGCAACTGGCTCAAGGAAGCCCAGAAGCAGCTGCAGGCAATGCAGCGAGGTGCACTATGAAAACAAAAGGAGAGCAGAAACGATTGGATCACGTTTTTGATTTGTACTTAGCGTCGGTGGAGGCAAATGAAGACTCGCTTAACGAATTGATTGCAAGATTTCCGACCTATGAGATTGAGCTACGCGAGTTCGCAGCCTTCATTAAAATAGACGAGGCTCTTCCCGATCGCGACTATACAGAACAGGAAGAACAACTACTTAACGCACGCACAATTAGCATTGTGCAAAACGCACTCTACAACAGTCGTCGAGGCCAAGCGGATACTGTTGGTAAGAAACCTGCAGCGCGAGTTCTCAAAATCAAGGCTGGCAATGCCCGGCGGCGACGTACGGGAAGCGCCACGGAGCGGACCGCTCAAGAAAAGCCGTATGTATCGAGAGACCTTTCGCGCCGTCACATCGCTCGGGCCGTCCTTTCGGCGGAGATCGTTAGTCGACTTTGGAAAGAGCGCACTTTTGGGAGAGTGAAGCATCAAAAAGTGGTGCATCTTTGTGAGCATATTGGACAGCTAAGGGAAATAAGAGGTGAGTACCGTCGCCAGGCTGCCGGGCCGTTGGATAACAAACTCATTTACTCTGTCGAGTCCGAGCTAAAGAAGCAAAACTGGTTTGAGACTTACGAGAAAAAGTCACCGAGTGGCAAGTACGTTGGACACGGATATAGGCCACTATCGAATGCAGGGGGACATCGAGTGTACTTTGACAAGTGGTGGTCTCAACAGAGCCAAACCGTTGTGGAACTAATTGAACTTATGCGTCCGTGGAAAACGGAACGATGCGAGATTCTCAGCACGGTTTATGCAGCGTGGAACGATTTAATCATTTGGGGCAAACCCGTAACGGATGATTCCATCCTTAGAGAAATCTTGGAGAATTGGCACGAAGGAAAAAGATCTATTCCTGAACATCGCTGGCGATCCGAAATTACTTGGATTCGGCAGAAGGGCTTAGTCCCAACTGGCTTCGGGCAAGCCACCGCCGTCTGTCACTCCTCATTTTGAAACCAAATTTCTTCCTCGTAATTCAGTTAGCTACCAAATAAACCGGATAAAAATCTTACCTTCCGATCTGCGCGCCTCGTTGGTACTTACCGGAATAGCAGCGGCGGAGCTAAGTGCTCAGAGTGCCAAGAAGTGCTGCGCGTGATGAAGGGTTCCTATTGTGTTTCGGATAAGGCAACAACGAGGTAACGCAAATGAGTGAAAACATGATCGAACTATTTGTTCAAGGTGAGGAAATTGGCGAGGTAGCGCTGATTCGTGTTCCACACGATGCGACTGTCCGCGAGGCTATTCTAAAGACGAAGACCGAATGCGGAATCGAGGCAAGCGAGGCGGAGATCATTGTCCTGATCGAAGACCAGGATGAGGAAATTGTACTCGACGCCAAACTGATCGAGGTCGGCATCCGGCATCGTCATCGCGTGCACTTCCATCGGTGTCGACGCGTGGAGGTCTCCGTGAACTTTAACGGACTGACGAAAGCGCAAGCGTTTTCTCCTTCTGCCACGATCGGGAAGATCAAACGTTGGGCTGATGAGGAATTTGGTCTCAAGGGTGTTGATGCTACTGAGCATGCACTTCAGATTTGCGGAACTAGCACGAGACCTGACCTGGACGTGCACGTTGGTTCACTCGTCAAGCATCCCCACTGCCAGATCTGTTTTGATCTAGTTCCGAAGAAGCGTGTGGAGGGCTGATTCGTGGACGCGATGACGCCGCCGGAAAAAGTCTTTCGCGCTCACCTTGAAAAGGGACCATTTCAAAGTGGCGTTGACCGAGGCCGATGGCGTTTGGCCTCGGTCGCTTGGCCGCACTCCGTAATCTCCGTCGGTGCGGCTGACCGCGCCGGCGCGCCGTCCGAATATTTCTTTAGGTTCGAACTTAGCAATTATCCAGCTGCCGCCCCGACAGCTCGGCTTTGGAATGCGACAGGAAACGCACCATTGCAGCGCGCAAGTTGGCCGGGCGGACGCGGGCGCATTCAGCACGCGTTCAATCCAGATTGGAAAGGCGGCTCTTGTTTGTATCTGCCATGTGATCGTTACGCCATCGAAGGCCACGATCCCTGGCGCGTTCAGCATTCGGAAATGATTTGGAACCCGAAAGGCGACATTACTCAGTATTTGAGGATCATTAATGACCTTCTCGATTCGGAAGATTATACGGGCCTTCGTGGCGCCTAGACATCGTTTGAGTTGTCCGACGCGCGTGTGGAAGGAAGGCCTTGAAGAACTGCGTAGGAGGACGCGGGGCGTCCACGAAAGCGGTGCGTTCTTGCTTGGCTACAAAGATGGTGAGCGTCGGCGGATCACTCGATTTGCATATTACGACGATTTCGATCCGCATTCGTTGGATACGGGCATTGTTGTCTTCGACGGTTCGGGATACGGACCTCTCTGGCAATTGTGCCGCGAAACAGATCTGACCGTAGTTGCCGATGTGCACGTTCACGGCGGAGCGGCACGCCAAAGCAGTGCCGATCGCGATAATCCAATGATAGCGCTGCCTGGTCATGTTGCGATTATTCTTCCCGACTTCGCAAAACGAATAGTTTGGCAAGGTGAAGTCGGGCTCTATGAATATGAGGGCCAACATCGGTGGCGAGATTGGAGCGGGAAACGAGCAAAGCAGTTTCTTTATATCGGTATCTGGGGTTGATAAAACAATGCGAACTGCAGAACAGATCGGCAACGAATTGAATCGTTCAATAAAGCTTGCGATGGATAGTGGGGAAGCTTCAACCATTGATGAGGCGCGCACAATTTTCGAAGGGTACAAACTTGGGATTAGAGTCGGGTCCGACGTTGCAGGATCAGCCACAAAGCAAGCGGCTCTATTAACGGCAGTGAACACGGCTAGGCGGTGTTTTCTCGGCGGCGTCGATATTCAAATGCGCAGCGCCAACGCTGACTTGTTAGTCCCGTGGCGAACCTGCCGAACACTAGGCCAAGCGATTGTTGATCTGGGCGGGATAATTAGCGATGAAATAGGGTCGAAGACACCAACGATCATCATCGGCGATGTGGACGCTCGCGCTCGAAATCTCTTCGAATTAAGGGCAACTTTCGACGGCTGGGTTGGAGGTGTCGCACCGAGCGAAGATGACATACGCCTAAGTGAGATCCAAGAGTTCACTCCCGCTGGCGTGCTGGCCGGTGCGCTAGCAGTTTCAGAAGCTTTCCAACATGTTCGAGGGCGAAACGCGCTCGCGGGGCATAGAGCCGTTGGTCTCTCGCTTTGGAAGCCAGATAGCAGGACTTCATGGATGGATGAGGTTGACACTGGCCCGGAACTGGAATGGTTGCCGTCAAACTGCTGGTTGATTGGTTTGGGACACTTAGGCCAAGCGTACCTATGGACTCTTGGTTTTCTGCCGTACGCGAATCCTGAAACATTCCAGTTGGTGCTACAGGATTATGATGAACTCGTGTTAGCGAACGACAGCACTTCGTTGTTGACCAACAGTAAGATGATTGGCCAAAAGAAGACGCGTGCGATGGCGCAATGGTGCGCACAGCGGCGCTTTCGCACGCGTATCGTTGAACGGCGATTTGCTGGCAATTTTGAAATCGACCAAGAAGAACCTAGCGTGGCGCTTTGCGGCGTCGACAATCAGACTGCTCGGGCGGCGCTCGAAGATGTCGGCTTTGCTCAGATCATCGAAGCCGGTCTCGGGCGCGGAACGGAAGAGTATCTAGCGTTTCAAATGCATTGTTTTCCAGCCGAACGAACTGCTCGGCAACGGTGGGAAAGTGATGACGTGCTGGAATCTGAAGGTGCTTTCGAAAAACCTGCTTATGAATCGCTGGCGGCGCAGGGCGTAGACAAGTGTGGTCTTACAATGTTGGCTAATCGCTCAGTCGGCGCATCTTTCGTCGGAGCATTCACGTCGACGCTAGTAATAACTGAACTCTTGCGGATGGCATTAGGCGCACATCGATACGCAGTAATCGATGGAAGCCTAAGGTCGCCGGAGAGTTTCGAATTCATTCGAAATGCAGCCTTGTTCGATCCTTTTAACCCTGGAGTTACCGCTGCGTCGCAAGCAGATGAACAGCTTAACCGCAAGCTGGTTGCTTAGAGTTAAAATCATTCTAAGAGGAGCAAGATATGAACGGAAAAGCGCATGCAATGATCGGCCTGTTAGCGGGAACGGATACAGGACTCGCACTCTCAATCGAGGCCAATAGGCGTCCAGCTTTTGCAGAAGTATGTGGCTGGTCCGTCGGTGGTGTCGGTGGAGCGAAACTGCCAGACATTCTAGAACCGGCGATTCATCCCAGCCATCGAAAGTTTTGCCCACAGTGGAACGGTATTAGCTGCCGACTTTGCGTTTCTCCACAGCGCGACTATGAAGAGTTGGATTCAATATCTTCATAATGAGGCGACCAACCAGAGAGCAAAAGCGTTGACCGATCCAAACAATGCGATCTGGCATTCGATTGCTGCTTTGATTCTGGAATTTCTGGCGGGGGTACTGCCGGCAATACCGGCGGGTTATACGTCGCACCTTCTCGCTGATTTGACGACACCGTGCGGCTTACCCGATTTGCTAAACGCATTTGAATGACGGCCACGACGCTGAGTCGTGGCCGTCCGCAGGCGCGCCGTCGTCTTTCTTCATCTTCTGCTAGTACTCCGAAGGCAGAAGAATTGTTGTTGAAGTGCGATCTGCTTCAGTAATAATCCAAATTAGCCTTTGGCCTCTGGCTGTTCGATACGCGCTCAAAACGCGAAAGCCTTCTCTCAGCGAAAGCTCGTTCTCTCTCACATCCTCGTCAGATAATTCTCCGAAGTCGCAACTCATGTGACGGCGCAAGAATTCGATCCCCGTTTGTCCCGCGATCATGAGCGCTTCTTCCGCTCCGGGTGTCATGTAGGTTTGTCCAAGCGCAAAGCGCGTGACGCTAGGCTGTCGGTGTGTGTTAGGGTTTGTTTTCATCAGTCTTTCTTCTGTCACGGTTGAAGAGTTGGTGTGTTGGGTCAGGCAGCATTAGCGCGCTTACCTGACCCTGTTCGTTTTGCGTGTCACTTCGCGGATTCGGTTGCTCCGTCTTTGATCGGTCGACCCGGGCGAAGGATTTGATCTGCGGCGCGGAAAATCTTCTGAGCGCTCTTTTCGGGAATTGGGCTCGCAGCAAAGCCGACTCCTTGATATAGCCAGTTCTGCAAGTAGCCGCGACAATAGTCAGCCCCTTCTAACTCCAACGACTCGCAACACAAAAGATCAACTGCTTCGGCTTCGACTTCGCGAAGGTTTCGCGGTGTCTTTTCAGTATCGGCAAAGTCCGCCTCGGTCGTGTGACCGATCACAACGTGGGCCAGTTCGTGAAAAAGCGTCTTGTGCGGAAGTTGGGCAACTGGATTGATCGCAATCTGCCGCTTGCGGGCGAATCCTTGGCAATTGCCGTGCTGTCGAACGGAATCTGATCGATTGCGAGAGCTGCTAACGCTCGCTTCGCGTCCCACTCCGGTATCACCTGCGGCTGAAGAGCCTCACCTTCCGTCTGAGTAAGAACAAACCATCGGGCCTTATAGGCAAAGCTTGTAAATGTATGTTCGCCGTTTACTTCCTCGTCGGTTGTCTCATTGCGTCGCTTGCACGTGATTGGCATGCAAAGCACTAACGCTCGCTCGCCGCGTTTGACGTGTCGGCCAAGCTCTTGCCACTTGGGAAAGGTATTGATCGGCTCAGGCTGCACCCCTCGCATCTGACATTGCACGAGTGCGAGCAATTGATTACCCAGCGAAAGGAACGAAAATTCGAGTACGCTTTCATGATCAGGCCGGGCTTGTTAACTGCTTCAACGAGTAGCGCTGACCATTTCGGAATGCCTGCTGATTGTCTGGTGTGTCTCTCCATCGTCGTGTCTCCTTCTTTTGGTTCGTTGCTTTTGAAAGGGGAGCTTCCCCTCGTAGCGACTGAAGGAACACGACTGAGCGCGTAGAGTTGTGCGGATGGGCTGTCGTGAGACGATGAAGCGCAGAGGGGAAGACTAATTCAGATTACTAATGTGGGTATCAGAACTAGATGCGAATATCCAAGCGAAGCTGCGAATTGTTACAAGAGAGGATGCGAACGACGCTGGCACCTAGTTCCGGAATCGCCCGGATCGAATTCAGTAGTGCTTCGACCTGGCATTACCGTCCAAGTTAGATGTTATTTGGCCGCCTTCAAGATTGCTTCTGGCGCGTCTTGCTAAAGAAGACGATTGAGAATCCAGACGGATCTTCAATCTGAAAGCTCGTATCACCCCAAGTGCGATCTTTGAGCGGCCCGGCTGAAACATCGCTGTCGGCAAGTTCCTGGTAGAGATTCCAGACGTCGTCAACTGCCAATGATAGACCACAAGCAGAAACCACGGAACCTGAACGCCTATCGTCCAATAACTCCAGGATCGTATTTGGGCCTAGTCTAAACATCACACCTCTGCTGTCGGGTTCTCGCCACCGATCAATCTCTTCTAGCTGCAATCTCGCTGCATAGAATTCATCCACGCGGTTAAAAACGTTGCCGAGCAAGAATAGCTTCACGCGGCATTCAGTAACTTGAGTGAGTCTGGAACGTAGTTTCATTATGCCGCTCTCCAGTTGGTTTGTTGCGAAGTTGACAGATCCTTAAGATCCCACGTCCTCATAATAGTTCCGTCCGAACGAAGACGTACCACGAGTCCTGACCACAGGGCAGCAAGTATTGTGTTGTCCTCTGGAAGCCAGCGCAGCACATGGACTGCCGAGAATTCGGGGAGCGAAACCATTCCAAGCAGCCGCCCTGAGGTAGCGTCCCAGAAGCCAGTAGTCCCCTCCCACCCGCCAGTCGCTATGACTCCGGCCGGAGAGAATTCAACGCAGTTGACGTTGTACTGATGTCCTGCGAGTTCATGCAGCAACCGACCATCGGTTCGAAAGACACGGACGAGGCGGTCCCAACACGCGGTCGCTAATAGTTCGCCGTCGGCGCTCCAATTGATGGCATTGATCATCCGCTCGTGGGCTCGCCATTGCGCGTGGAGCTTTCCAGTCGCTTGGTCGATTAATCTCACGTTGCCGTCGGCCCCTGTCGCTAGTAGCCCGCTGGTGTTTGACCAGGCTAAGGCTTTGACCCGTCTCTCATGCGTCACCTGAAATATCTTTTCCGCGGATACTCCCTCGACTCGATAGACCGTTACGCTATTGTCTCGCGCACCTACAGCCAAGCGCCGTCCATCTGGCGAAAACCGAGCGATTTCAAGATCCAAGCCGTGGCTTGTCGAAGTGACGCCCTTAACTTCCCAGTCATCCACAACTCGCAGAGTCATCTTGGAGTCGGCACCAGTGCTGGCGAGGATCTTGCCGTCAGGTGAGAGATCCACCGAGGTGATTGGACCGTCGTGTGACCCAGGTAGCAACTTTGGTTCCCCAGAGTGACTGTCGAGTGGGACCTCATAGAGCTTTCCCGCGGCCGTACCAGCAAAGAACCGGCGGCGCGCTGAGTCAACGGCCAAGGCGTAGATCTGATTTCTTGTCCCCCCAATCAGAGCCACTTGCCGATAGTCCACCCCGTCATACAGGCGCACGGTGTGGTCCCACCCACAAGAAGCGATCCAGCGATTATCCGGCGACCATGCAACGTCGTCTACGTCGTATTGATGTTCGCGAATCTCGGCGAGAAGTTCGGAGGTGAGCGGCTGCCAAATACGTACCCGTTTATCATAGGAACAAGTTACGAGACGACCATCCTGAGCCCAGTCTGGCTGGACACTATCGAGCTTGTGCGGAAGCACCGCAATGCAGCGGCCGGTCGCAGCTTGCCAAACCCGAACGGTTCGATCGTGCGAGCCGGAAGCTAGATATTGTCCACAACAGCTATAGGCCACTTGATCGACATGGTGGCTATGCCCGCGGAATACGGCGGTACGCTGGTTGGCAAGATCAAACTGATAGAGCAGGCAATCATCACACCCAACAGCGAGGCGGGAGCCGTCAGGCATCCAGGCGACTGAGTTGGCTTGCGCTGGTAGACGGTGGATTACAGCGAGACTGCCAGCATTATAGGGTTGCCATAACGCCACCTCACCGGTCGCCACTGAAATCGCCAACGCTATCTGACCAGGCGGTCGGAATGCCAAGCCTGATACTTCACCGTCGAAGGTTGTCTCAGTCACCAGTTGCATCTGGTCAAGATTCCCAGGCTCCATCTTCCAGGCTCGGACGCTTCCATCGACAGCGGCAGTTACGATCGATCCGAGTTCTGGTGCCACGGCAATAGCGCTGATAGATGTTTGATGGCAGCGCCACCCCGCGATTCGGTTTCCTTCTGGCACCGAAGACAGAACCAGAAGCCCGCTGTCATCACCACTGTATAGCCAACGGCTGTCTGCGGTGAATGCGACATTGCGAACAGGATCATTGTGCGTATTCAAACAAGGTTCGGCGATCATATTGTCAAACTCCCATTCCTAAGCAGCTAGCTGCTCCAATCTCTCCATCAAGCCGATTTCACCATCGAACGTGGCATAAGAGATTTTCCCTTGGCCATCCAATGAAAGAGACGAGATTCCGAGCCGGCACGGAACCTTCATCAACAGCGTCGACGGATGATGGAGGCGGTGTTCCACTATGCTTCCGGCGTAGTCTCCCGCGAGGACGGTATCCTCGTTGATCCATAGCAAGGCTTTTACTGGCAACCGATGCCCGCTTGACTTGTGAACAATCCTCAATTCCCAGTTGTTCCGGTCCCTGTTGAGATCGACCATCCAGATCTCGTTTGCTGCAGCGGAGACAGCAATGCGAGCACGGATTGCGGATCCAAAGGGCGAGATAGAAACGACATCGCTGACTGGAGTTGACAAGTTGAGCCGAGCCCGGATCGTACCGGTAATCGCGTCGCCTACGCGGAGGGGATCATATCTACCTGTAACAGCAAAGACATCGTCGCGAATGTCTAGACACTTGATAGCCCCGGTGGCCTCGGCGGCGTGCCACAGCGGCTGGCCATCGTCTTCCTGAAAACAGACCCAACCGTGTGTATACGTGCCCGCAAGCACACGCCCCGCACCGCGACTTACTCGGAGCACAGGAGATGGAGCCCTTTGCTCCCCGCCCAAAGCGTCAGGCCAACGCGCCCTCCAGATTTCGCGAGCACCGCAAAGACGGGCCACGACGCCATCCCAGGTCCCTACCACTAAGTCGTGACGGTCGCCGACCATGGATGTGATGGCCCCTCCCATTGACGCCACCACGGAGCGCTGCTGGGATTCAGAACGAACGGAGCAAATCTTGCCCGAATCTCCTGCAACAAGAACAGAACCGCCCCTCTCAGGTCGGGCTATAGAAATGCATGGAACGGCTGTGCTTGAGACTGGTGGGGCTATGTCATGATGACCATCTGTCGCCGCGCAGACTAAGGGCGAGCCATCGAAAGAACCTATGACCGCACAGTTGGAGCCAGCAGCGAGTCCATGGGCCCAGAATCGAGAAGAGCGAAAACTGAGTTCCAAGCGCAGTTCGTTTCCGTAACACCTATAGCGAAGCAATCGTTGGTCATAGACGCCAATCCATACGGAATTGCTGTCGGGCTCCGTGGCTATCGATTTGGGTGTAGTCGAGAACCGCGCCAATTCTCGTGGGTTGCCCAGATCGAAATCGTGAAGCAGAAGGCGTTGGTCATGGCCGGTACTTAGGATTCCTATTCGACAAACCGCCAATGCCTTTACGGGACCGGTGTGCGCATCAGAGACGGCGATAACTTCACCGTCTGCCCATTTGATGAGACGCAGTTTTCGGTCGTTGCAACCTGTCACCAGCAAGGCCGGGTTGGGATGACGACACGCAGCGCCAACAGTCTTCCCATGCTTAATGGCCAATCGCTTGCGGCCGGTCTTGACGTCAAATACGCGCCCGAAGCCGTCAGTCCCACCGCTGAACAGCAAACGGCCATCCTCGCTAAAAGCCAGGCATTCGACATCGCCGGGGTGAGCGCAACGCGAAGCCTTTCCAGATTCGGGGATGACAATGCACGCAACGCCATCAGAGCCTCCAGTGGCCATTTCAACACCAGCGGGACTGGCCGCCACACAGTTCACTCCCTTGTCATGCAAGTAGAAGAGTCTTTCCAGCGCTGGTTGACGGCCAACCCCCTTCCACAAACCCATGCAACCGTCGTATGAAGCGGAGTAGATCGTGTCGCCGCGCAAAGCCACGGCTGAGACCGGACCGTTGTGGCTACGAACCAGGGAGTAATGCGAGTTAGTCATGACATTTCTACCCTTCCGAAAAAACCGCGGGCTAAATCAGTTCACGCTAGGCTTTGCTCAAGCTGGCGAGAGCCGACAGCAGCATGGGTAACCAACATGGTGGTTGTCTTTTCAATGCGATCGGCCAGGGAAGGTTCAAGACGGTCGCTGTCGCGATCGACTTCGGAGCCGGCTCCAAGAATGGGCGGCCCGATCTGTATTCCCTGAATCTCATTCAACAGCGAACGGGCTACACCGTCGAGGGCTAAGTGAGACCGGACCGTACCTGCCCCACCAAGAATGACAAACGGACGATGGCGCCTTCCGTTTTCCGAATCCAGGACATAGTGAAAGAAATTTGTGAGCGACCCCGCAGCGCCCCAGTTGTAAACCGGGCAGGCGACGATCAAACCATCAGCGGCTTCGAACTCTTCACGCATCCAAGCCACAAGAGGATCATCTTCGCTTCTCGGGTAAGAACGAAGATCGAACTCGCCCAGATCGATCCATCGGCGTCTGACTCCTTCGAATCTGGTCAGACCATCAAGTGCGATCCGGGCCATAGTACGGGACCGCGATGTCGGCGAAAGGCTCGAACTTATCGCCAGTATTGTGATTTCGGCATTCTTCATAAGGGACTCCTTTATGGTTTCAAGTGACTAGCGGTTTGTTGGTAATGCGAACGTGCGTAGTCCGCGCTTACCGCATCAAGGAGGCGGGCATCATGTCCGCACTCCACTTTCTTTGCGAGATAGGCCGCGTTGGACTCCGTACAGAATCCGGCAAGCGGTATTTGCTCAACTACGTCGATCCCACTTTGGCGGAGAGCCTCGGCTTTTTCTCTGTTGTTGGTAAGGAGCCGAACGCGGGTCACCTCCAAGCGGCGCAACAAATACGCGGCAGAGAAGTATTCGCGGGCATCTTCCGGCAGCCCCAGGCACACATTGGCCGCAACGGTATCTAAGCCTTGGGCATTTTGTAATCGGTAAGCGTCAGTCTTGTTTGTTCGTCCGATTCCGCGGCCTTCGGCGTTATGAAGAATGAGAACGCCGCGACCGTCGGCTGCGATTTGCCGGTGAGCCTCTTCGAGTTGCTCGGCACATTCGCAATGGACGCTCCCCATTAGCGCACTCGTCCAGCATTCGCTATGAATCCGAACTAGGGGCGGCTGGCATCCGCCAGAGGACGAAGGATCGCCGTAAACGAGCGCGCCATGTTCGCGACCAAATGCGCGATCGCGAAAGGTATATTGGACTGCCTCGCCGAATGTGGTAGTCAGCGGCGTGACTACAAAATCGTTCGTGCGCCCGATCACATTAGCCTTGGGCTCCAATAGATCGAACGTTAACAAGTGGCCCTGGCCTTCTCGTTCCAGGTTGAAATTTCGCGGAAGCGCGGGGAGAAGTCGAAAAAGGGCCGGCAACATTTCCTCAGGTTGCTGTCCTCTGAGATAGATTGTTAAAGCGCAGAGCGCGCGCTGTTCAAGGAAAGCGCTTAGTAGTGTTGGGCCAGCCTCTAAGAGAAGGCCGTCAATTCCAGAGACACTTTCACCATTGAGTCCGGCTTTCAGGTTACCTGCGGGACACCTAATCTGTCGGTATCCAAGCGGAGCCCGGAAATCCGCAGAGCGCGTTAGGATAATTCGCCGTGGTTGACTAAGAGGCGCTCTTCCTAAATGTTCGGCGCGGACTGTGAGCTGCGGTTGATCGAGTTCAAACGTGCGACGCCCAACCGCGATCGCTGGATAGGTTTCTCGAAGCTCATGTACACGGCGCAGATCCATCGGGCAACTCGAGCCGGAGTCATATCGCAGGCCACCAAAGCGGCTTAAGCGAGCGGCGAAGTTTGCGTGCACGAATACCATTAGCGTCCTTGACTTCAATTACTTCCGAGAGAGCGCGTCCGCGAAACGAAAGCGATCATGCTGCTTCAACTGCAGGCAGCGAATCGAACTTGTGAACCGCGATTCCAAACAGGCGGGCGGCATTGTCGAAAAAGATCTTTCGTTTTGCGCCGATGCTTAGAGGAAGCGTAAGAACGACGTCTAGAAGCGGACCGTAATCTGGAAACTGCGGCATATCGGTGCCGAATATGAATCTGTCGGCTAGGCCTTCGGTGCACATCTTCTTGAGCTCTCCAGGCGCTATGTCCGAGATCTCGATGAAGGTATTAGGGTGGGAGGCCAGAATCTGCATGCATTGTTCGTGGTGGCCGCCTTTACCTCCATGGCACATCAGGAACGGAATGGTCGGATACTGATCGAAGAGCTGTTCAAATAACAGCGGTTGACCGTAAGCGGGGTTCGACATCGGATACCTGGAATGCGTGCCGCAATGGAACAATATGGGCAGTTCATATTCCGAGCAGAGTTCGTACAACGGTGTCAGCGCTCGGTCGTACGGATTTTGGTTGTGGTCGGCATAGTATTGTTTGAACCCCCGGATGCCGCCGTCAATCAAGCTCCGAACACGCCGTCTCGTATCAGCCTCGATGCGATGATTCAAATTCCCGATCGGAACAATCCTGTCCCTCGCCTGAGCGGCGTAACCGATGACGGACCCTGAGTCGACGCTATAATTAGTGGGAGGTCCTTCTTCAGCCAACACGCAGACCACATCCACGCCAGACCGGTCCAAATATTTCACGAGCTCTGTCGGATCGCGACCGACCTTTCGTTGATCGAACGGTTGCCTATCGCTGAGATTGTGGAAAATCGCGGCGATGTTTGGATCGTAGCGAGTGGTATCGCCGTAGAAGTGAGTGTGAACATCAATAACCGGGTACTGCTCACCAAGTTTAGTTGTAATCATGGTCTGCTCCTCCGAAGCTGGTGGTTGACAGAGTCGAAGGCGGCTTGCGAATCCTAGGCGTTTGGCAAATCCCAGCAGAATTGGCTACGATGGAAACGCAAAACTGGCCCGCTTCGTAAATGCGTCGTGGGTCATTGGCTCGGCGCTTTCGGGGGTAGGCGTCTCAAGTCTTGCCCCCGAAAGAGTCGTAAGCTTCTTTGCCCTCCTCCCGTTCTCAACCCTCTTCAGAAGCGCGTTCAGCCACGCTATTAGCTCCGGCGCGACCAGAAGAGAATTGACCATTCCATCGACATACTCTAGAACTTCTATTCTCCGAACCAGATGCGCTAGCAGATATTGTGCCATGACCCGTGCGATTCGGATCCGGCCTGTTTTGTTGAGTGTTGGCGGGAACATCGGTCCATAAACCGTCAGGCTTACCCAAATTCCTGGATCATTTCTTGAGGTTTTCGGATAGGCGAATCCCGCGAGGAGCGAGCTAATTCCTTGGTCCCCAGCCTTAGTGCACGTCGTGGGGCATGCGGATCAGGAATGGAATTTCCGGTTGATCACTTAAGGAATCCATGGTACCATCCCCGGAGTTTGGAATTCCATTCCCGGGTAGTTGTCGAAGCATGCTTGATAATACCGAACCACTTGGTCTCAAACTGCGGGCTCTGAGGAAAGAACGTCAGCTAAGCCAAGCTGAACTGGGTAAGGTCCTTGGTTTCTCAGGTCGAGTAATAAGCAATATCGAAACGGCTCGTCGACAATTGACGCAAGCTGAAGTTCGGAAGATCGAAAGTGAGTACGACCTGCGACTCGTGGATGTCGACACGTCCGCGCTCAGACGAGAGGAAGAGGACTCCAGTCAAATCAAGATTTACACTGAGGCGCAGTTCTTTGACTTTCAGGAAAGGTTTCTTAACGAACACGCTGCTGGGAGTTACGATATCTGGTTCCTCAACTCCGAATCCTTACCAATGCTTGAATCTGACAGAGTACAGGCTAGTTGGAGTCAAAACATCAGTGGGGGGACTCACTATCGCACCATTTGGATAATGGATGTGATAAACAAGATCAGTTTTCCAAAATTCCTTGAGCGAGCCACAGAAGCTCTCAACGGCGCCCGGATGCCAGCGAATGGAGGGCGGGTTAACGGCAGTGTTCATATCTATCCTTTGCACTTGCACTCGTCCCCACCTGACCGAGTCAATGAGTTTGCGTCAGCCTATGACACGCTGCGGGATGAACTCAGTAAGGCCGCAGAAGGCGGTGTCCAGGTAGAACTCCACGCACGCCTCGAAAACCTGAACTGGGCTGCCCGGCAATTTGTAACTCGCTTTTACTTCCACTCCGGATCCATCGTGGCTTACGAGCCACATTCACTACTACGTGACCGTGCGATGCTCGTCCTTGAACTCAAGGATGTGTCGAATTTCACGGCTAGCGAATCCGGTAGGGGCTATCTCGTACTAGGCAGCAAGGCTACCGAGGAGTTTTTTCGCTACCTGGAAGAATTCAAGAAATCTTTAGATCAAGAAGAACCAAAGGCGCGGCCCAAACCAACACGAGGTCGATAATGAGAATGATAAAAACTGTTTGCTGCATGATCGCCATCGCAGCCACAATGACTACCTGCGGTAGGAAGAATGTTACCCCCAACGCTGAATTTAGCGGCAAGATAAAGGTGGGTCATCTGGTCGGTGTTTGCATGTCACCCTTGTTCCTGGCACATGCAAAGGGCTACTTCAAAGATGAGGGTCTAGACGTTGAACTAGTATTCATGCCCAATCCCGGGGATTCGACTACAGCATTAACTGGAGGTGCAATCCAATTCATTCACAATCCATTCACCAACACTTACTCGGCGGTTTCACAAGGTGCACCTTTGAAGATCGTAGCAGGTAGTGGGAACGGCGGGCTCTTTTGCATCGCGCAACCGGAAAGTGGGATTAAGAATCTCGCGGATCTTAAGGCCAAAGCGAACACCGGGCTACGAGTTGGGAGCGAGCGAATAAACACCCTAGAGCTGACATTCTACCGAACAATTGAAAATCAAGGCCTCAACTACAAAGACTTCAATATGGTTTGGTTCACTGATCATTTTTCCATGCTCGCCGCTTTCCAACAGAAGCAAGTCGATGTCGTAACACACGTCGAACCCTATGCAACGATGCTAATCGACAAATATGGCGGCGTTCCCCTGGGCAATAGTTTTGATGTATGGGGAGCCGATTCTCCGGATTGCGTAGTCAGTGTGCGAGAAGATTTCTTGAAGCAATATCCCGAGACCGTCAAGAAGTACTTGAGAGCGCTCCTTCGTGCAGATGCGTTTATCAAGAGCAACCAAGGCGAAGCAGTCGAGGTACTGGACGCGGCGCATTATTACAAAGTCGACAAAGAGACTTTGCGAGCCGCAATTCCGCGTCAACCTCCTGGCGTCGATTTGCGCAACGGTGTGAAAGGCATGGACACGGCGATTAACGACATGGTCTCCTTGGGCTATCTTAAAACCAAACCGGCCAACGTAGTTGACCTTAGCCTTCTGGAGGAGGTAATCCGAGAAGGCAAATCTGCGCCGCGCCAATAAATAAGATCATGCTTTCCAGTAAGGCGCCATTCGGAGTTTCCCGAAGTGAACAGCTATTAGCTCAACGGGGGGCGAGTAGACAGAACTGGATATGGCGATTCGCGTATCCGGTTTTTGCTCTCGTTGTTGTCTGGTTAATGTGGGAACTGATCTCGTATTCTCGTCTAATAGATACAACGATCTTTCCGCCACCTTCACAGTTTCTTAGATATCTGTGGCGGGAAGACTTTTCGATCGGAATCGGTCCAGATCAGATGGGCATATTCGGTGCCGCCGTAGCAACATTGCTTAGGGCAATGGCGGGTTTAGTTATTGGTATCATCGTGGCACTCACTCTGGGGCTGTTGATTTCCCTTTCGGAGATACCGTCCCGCTTGATCATGCCATTAATTCAGTTTGCCGCACCCATTGCTCCAATCGCATGGCTCCCGCTGGGAATACTATTATTTGGTATTGGCGACAAGACTGCAGTATTCATAGTTTTCATGGGTACAGTGTTTATCCTGACCATCGCTACCGTTGCAGCGGTCCAGAACGTTGATCGGGACCTTCTAAATGTCGCTGCGAGTCTGGGGGCAAAACGTCGACAACAATGGCGTCATGTGATTTTACCCGCAATTCTTCCACAAGTATTCACCTTCGTGCGAATAAATTTCTTTGCCGCGTGGATGGCAGTATTGGCGGCAGAGATGGTAGGCATTAAGACCGGGCTTGGCGCTATGATTATGATTGGAAGAGAGTCAGCAAACTTTAACCTTATTCTAATTGGCATGTTCCTCATAGGAGCGTGTGGCTGGTTGATTGACTCTGGTCTTGCATTACTTCAAGAAAAGCTCTTCTGGTGGAGAGCTTGGGGACAGGATTAGTATCGGTCATGATTGAATCCCGAAATCTGTTTCTAACTTGGGACGGCTCGCGTGCTCCAGTGGAGGCTGTGCGTGATCTTTCCTTTTTTGCGAACGAGGGTGAGATCGTCGCGATGATAGGACCTTCGGGTTGTGGGAAGACATCCACTCTTGCCATGCTCGGGGGCCTTGAGCGTCCGAGCAAGGGCGAAATGTTGTTGGATAATATTCCAATTAATGGGCCGTCGCCTGATCGAGGAGTCATCTTTCAAACTCCCCATCTCTTTCCATGGCTAAATGTTCAAAAGAACGTGGAATTCGGCCTCAAGATGAAGGGTTTTGATCGCGAAGCTCGATCGCGCCTAGCTCACGAGATACTTCAGTACGTCGGACTCTTTGACTGGCGCGACCGTTATCCTCACGAGCTGTCTGGTGGAATGAAGCAACGCGTAGCGATGGCGCGGGTTTTGGTTAATAAGCCAAGAGTTCTACTTGTTGATGAGCCGTTGACATCGCTCGACCGCCAAACTCGCATCTACATGATGCAGCATTTTTTTCTGCAAGAGCGGGACAAGCGCAATCTAATCGTCTTGTACGTGACGCATTACGTGGACGAAGCTGTCCTCTTTGCAAATAAGGTTCTAGTGCTCAGTGCGCGCCCCGCGACGGTTTTGGAGGAAGTTGAGATAAAGCTCGATTATCCCCGTGACCCTACTTCGCCGAAATTTCATGAGTATTGGGTGCATTTGACAAGAATGCTTCAGCAGGAGTTGGAGAAGACTTTTGATAGGGAGTCTTCGATGTACAAGGTCAGCGAAGAACGACTTGGTGCGTTCCCGGCCTAACGAATCTCTACCGAGAATAAGGAGTCTACAATGAGAAGCCATACTGTGTTTGACATTCATTTGGCTAGCGACGCGATGTCCCCTGATCTTGAGGGCAGGCTGAAGCAGCTAGGTTTTGCTAGGGACGGGTTTATGGGTGGAACCGAGGGAGTAATTCGACAAAATCATTTTTCAAGACACCCCTCAACGCGAGACCTTTTTGTAGAATCATGGAATCAGGTGTCATCTCTTTTGGCGGCCTTACCTGAATCAGAGTTTCACGGGTATGCCGAAGCTGAGATAGTTTCCTCACAGCACACAACTCGCATTCAATGGAAGCCTTTCGATCCTTCTGTGCCGTTTCCATTTGGTCGTCTTGAGCAACATGCATGCCCAGCGGACAAGCACAAGGATTTCGACTTGCATGTCAGTGTGGACTTATCGACTCTTAGCCCTGATTTGAAACATCTTCTGGAGGAGGAAATAGGCTTCTATTATATTGACGTTCTCAAGAACGGCGGTAGACTTCTTCGTGTCTACACCTGTCAGACGGTGGGATTAAAGGATGCGGCGAAACTATATGATCTGGCTGTCAACTATTTTGAAAACGCTGGGGGCTTTGAAGGCCAGGTCAAACTTGAGGTAACGTACGCCTACACTCGTTTTCCTAAGTCATCGCCGGTTCCTCCTGTAATAAGCACTATGCCTCGCCTTACTACTGAGGATCTCCCGAAGCGATCCTTGATGAATCAAGAGGTCGTTCTTTCGTACTAATCAAACGAGGACTCTTGATTTTTTGCCATCGGTAATCCATCTATCGGAATTGGGGCTTGCGAACACTCGATTAATTGGTTAAGCCTTCGTAACCGCTTTGTATGAAAATTGCTGCCCGGGCTAACTAATCTGTAGGCGAGTTTAGAGTAGTCCTTCTAGGTCTTCTACTTCGCGATCCCAACGATGGCAACCCATTTCATTCAGACGAATTTTCGCCTTGGAAAGATGCTGCCGGGCCTTTATCCCCTGGTTCTCATGAAGATCTAGACTAGCCATACCAAGAAGTATCTCTGGATCACGACGCTGGTACCCGATTTCTTCAATTATCATTCGAGCTTTTGTTAAGTGATTTCTGGCCATTGAAGTGTGATCTCCATTTGCAACAAAACCTCCCGTCGACTGCATTGATAAAATCAACCGAAAGGATTCGAGGTGGGCATCACATTCGAAACGCCTCATGCCACTACGAGTCGCGATCTCAACAACCTCGTCCAAATCATTCTGAGCCTCGGCAAACGCGTTTTTCAAACGTAGCAACTCAGCTCGCGCCAGTAGCGCACGCACAATGTGGCTTTGCTGACCCGCCTGTCTCAAGCAATCAACAGATTTGTGCATATGATCAACAGCTTTAGGAAGAGCTTCCTCGATTCCCTCACGGAAAAGAAAGAGGTGCGCTTGCTCGAGAAAGAGATGGGACATACCAAGCGCAAAAAAGTTTAAGGTCTCGTGCTCGACCGCGGTAAGGGTTAAGGCAATTCGTTCGCTGATTTCATTAATGTCGCCAATATCAATTAACAGATCACCGTAGCGCAAACCCCTGAACGCGAAAAGGTGTGGATACGTCGGTTTGGGATTGGTAGACCTATGCATTGCCTCCGCCTTGCGGAACGATTCAGCTGACTCACCTAACCTTCCGAGTTGATGAAGAGTTGCAGCTCTGGCGACTTCCAAACCAACGTTTTGGTAAGAAGCAATTTCATCAACAAGTTCCAAAGACCGATTCGCACAATTCAGCGCTTTGTCCAGATGGCCAAGCAGCAAATAGAGTTTGGACAAATTATTTCCAGCAAGGGCGACATTCTGGAGGTCTTCACAACGAATGAACAACTCCAGGGCGGCCTTCATTGGATTCACAGCTTCTTGAAGTCTGGCCAGGGCCATCAAGTGAAAACCCACTTCATTCAGGATAAATCCCCTATCCCGGTCATCTAGGGAAGGCTCAACATTGTCCCAAGGACGATCGAAAAACTTGGACAAGGCAACCAACTCCATTCCAAAATTGCCATACTTCTTCCAACTGAAGTACTCTCCTCTCAATATCCTTTTCCTATAGATGTCATTTAGCGCTTCCCGAAAACGCCCCGCGTGACACGCGTGGGCTACTGCTCTGTACAGGAGTTCCAATTCGTTTATGGATTCCGGAAGATCCTCGAGCGGCCTGGATTGATAGTATTCAAAAAGCCTGCCGTGTGCCTCAGCCCACGCGCGAGGATTTTTTTCCCGAAGCTGCTGTCCGAAGTGAGCTCGTACAATTGGATGACAATCTAGTTGATCGCCTTTGCGACCCTCACCGCGTTCAACCGCAAGCAGTCTGTAGCCGCGCAGAGTGTTTATTGAATACTTCCAGTCCGTCTCCGACATCCCTTGGATTTGATCAGTCAAGCCCTGAATAGAAGTCATCCGAAGCGAAGTCATTGCCCCATCCTCTGGAGGCCGATCAAATAAGCTCAGCGCATACAGGATATTCAACTCTGCTTTGCCTTCTAGCCACTGTTGGTAGCCTTGCATAACTCGCGCAGCGTGCGCGCCGTGTTTTGGTATCGCCGTTAAAGGAGGAATGAGGGATCGTTGTCTGATTTCACCACTGTGAACAACAGACAGATAGCTGCCCAACAGAATCAGAGCTAGAGCATGGCCACTCAATTCTTCAGTCGCCTTCTTGAGTTCTTCGTCAGGTCCTGTAACGCCGAGAGCTCGCAATATCGTAACGCCTGATTCAGGCGTGAGTCCCTCAAGATCACGGGATAAGACTGAGGTCCCTTCAAATGCCCTAATATCTTCTACTCTTGAACGACTGGTCAGAATACACAAGCCGGGATTGTTATTGGCAAGTGTATGCAGAAGGCCTCTTAGAGCTGAGTCTTTTAGACGCCCTTCCTCTGCGGATGGCTCTATCGGTTCTTGAAGGGGCTCTAGGCCATCAAGTAGGAGGAGAGTTTTCTGTTGTCTCACGAGCGCAGCCAGCCGCAACCCTTTTTCCCAAGGTGAGCGCGAGCTTTCGGCCATTTCAGGATCGCCGAACCATCGTAGCGCTTCACCGATGAATAAATCAGCGGAGGCTTGCTGCGATCCGCCCGCTCCTTGATTGTAAAACGACCATCCAAAAACACGCCTTGCTCCTCGCCAATTATGCCGGCGCATGGAACGGATCAACCAGGAGTTCAATAAGGCTGTTTTCCCGATGCCTCCGAAGCCGAACAAGCAGACAATATTCCTCTCTGGATCATCCCACGCTTCTCCAAGAAACGTTATTTCTTGGTCCCTTCCAATTACGCGAGGATCCGTTGAGGGCCACGATTCCGAAAAATAGTACATCGCAGGCGCATTCGGAAATTTCTTCCGATTGGGAAACATGCGTGGGAAGGCGGGTTTCTCCTCGGGCTTCAATCTGATCGCATCTCGAACCTTCAAGAGTACATTTTTCGCGACCTCCTCTGAACACCCAACAAGGTCAAGATGGATAACAGTTTGAAGCAAACCTTCAGGGTTGCACTCTCCCACTTTTATGGGAATGAGTTCGTGAGCTTCGCCTTTAGGATCTCTCGCGAAGGCATTCGCCCATTCGGATTGCGTGTATTGCGCCTTTAAGTAATCCTCAGACAGCAGGGCGATAGTCTTCCTTGCTTCTCGCATTGCTCTTTGCATTTCCAGCACGAAATTCGCGCCAGGAAGAAAATCCCAAGCTTGAACAACCACCGAAAAACCAATCTCTTCCAGTGTCCATGCGATCCATTGAGCCCATGCTTCATCGGCTTTCGTATAACTGATAAAGAAATCCTTCATATCGCGCCCACGATTCGTAGCATTCTAGACTTGATTGACAGAGTAAGCAGCCAATCTATGTAGTGCAATCCTGAAATGACACAAACAGTTCAGAAAGTCGTTCAGATGAATCTCTCGAATGCTTGCTGCACAAAAATCTTAGCCTCTATTATCTTCTTATCACCGATCGACACAGCCGCAGTACTGAAGTCTTCTGACACTGCCACGGATTGCTGTGGATGCGCGCGGGTCCAATTTATTAATGGCGACGATTCTACCTGCACTCAGTTACACTGAGAATTCGAACTAACGGTCTTACGCTACAGAGTGGTTGGGCTTAACTCCGAATAGATGAACTCAAAAAAAGCAATTTGTAACTATTCGACCTACTGTGGCCTCTTTAGCTGAGTCAGATACTCTCGTGAAGACTCATAATGTCTACTACTCGCAAGGAACTCATCGAAGATTTGCTGGCCTCTGGCTTGCGCACGCCTGTGCTTGAGACGCGACGAGGGTTCACGGAAAATGAGGCGTTCGTTGCGCACGGCGTATTCAAGGTCGGACCGCCGGAAGCTATCAACCCGGAATTGGGCATCTACCGGGATCTGCAAGACCGCCTAGGTGTCCAGTACAGTGACATCTTCCCGCAGGTCGTTCTCCGGTACCATGACGAGCAGTTAGCGGTTATCGAGATGACTTGGCTGGGCCTCTCGCTCAACGAGGAGGTTTTCAAGCCGCTGGCTTGGGGCGAATGGGCATCGGTGCTAGCACGCTGGCCAGACTCCTCTCCCATCGTCGCCAAACTCTCCATGGCCGACGAAGCCGTCGCACGCACATTGGACCATCTCGAAACGCTATTCGCAGCGAGCCAGCGGGACGACCCCGCCTTGGCTAGTGCCTTCGCCAGCGAAACCATCACCGCACTGCGCGTCAATCTCCAGCGCGCCGGGCTACTGCCCGAATTAGAGCGCGACTTGGCCTCCATTGAGGAGTCCGATAACCTGTGGAGCGCAGGTCTGTCAATCTCATGCTGCCACCGCGACCTGAAGGTTGATCACATCTACTTGGCTCAGCGCGACGGGTCGATCGAGGTGCGTCTAGCCGATCCTAGGTCAGGTGTCCCGCATTTCGATGAAACGCCAGCTGGCCGTGCGCTCATACCCAACAGCCTTGGATGCGCAGCCGTGGATTTCGCTCATCTTGAACTGTCTTTGGTCCGACGACAACTGGAATTAAAACATATTCATGCTGGGGCCGAAGTGGTGGCTTTGCAGCGTGTACGCAAGTCTGTGGGCGATTGGGTGACACGCAAACGGTTCAGCGCCGCCTTCTACGAACTCGCACTCGCCACTTGGTATGCCGGTTATGCCAAGTGGCCTCCCGCACTTGGAAAGACTTCGCCACCAGAGAAGGAATGGTTGTTTGCCCACGCGGTTACCCAGGCCCGGGAACGTCTGGCACGTTGTGCCGCTTTGACCCGAGGAGGCGGTGGCCCCATAAGTTAGGACGTGCTCAACCCATGACACGAAATATTCTTAAGTAACCTGTCATTAGGCGTGATTTACGCCTGCCTGTTCGTCACACTCAAAAGCTCTTTTCACCTTACGTTTCAAGTAACCTTCGATATCCTTTTGCGAAATATCATTACGATTTGCACTATCGCCAAATTCGATGCGCCACGCGCCATTCGAAGCGCAACTTCCAGATTCGAGAATGCTTGAATGAAGATGTTCGGAATGACAATGTGTGTCACGCTCTGTTAAAACCAACGATTGCACAGACAGGAAAGACTCTATGAGAATGAGTTCAGAATCTGGATTTCTTCTGTAACTAGAAGGAGACCATCATATGGCTAAAATTACAACGCCAGATCTCATCAAGAATGCGCTTTGAAACAGGTAATTCAAAGGAAATCATAAAAGAAGCTCAGCTTTCCCTGGAATATTTGGAGATTCCCCTGTCACACATCGTGTAATTTCCCGATGATAACAGTGGAGGCAGTAGTCTTCGACAAAACTGCCGAAACCTCCTGCCTCAGAAAGGATTAATCCATGCCACGCACTCCAATTCCTGAACATTTGATCCATCGACCAGAAGAGGTTGAACGTGATGCCGAACGCTTTGATCACCTTTGCCGATTGGCAGAAGAGGTGTCTTTTCCTGTTGTTCAAGAGGCTTTAACTCGCGAGACTGCGGCTACGGGTGCCGAGGTGCTAACAGAGGAGGCGAAACACGCGCTTGAGATGTTGACCGAAGATGCTGCGATCCTGATGGATATCGGAGAAAGGGAAGTTCTTGAAGCAGTGCAAAAGAGCTTCAGCGAACAACTCCCGCCACCCGACGAGGAGGAATGTCATCAGCACGCCCGAGATCTATCACAAGTATTGATGAGTGCATGGCTGGAGACTCTGCGTGGCGCGCATAGAAGAGATTCGGTTTTGGTGCTTTCTGAGTATCTACTTCCCGAAGTCTCTCCGAGTGGGTTAACGTGGTTTATGCAGTTGTTTGGATCAGCAAAACCGAAATTATCAGAAACGTTTACCGACGCTATCTCAACGTTTGCGGTCAATGCACACGATGCTACAACAATTATGTCTACGTTGCGCTTGAAGCTCTTCACTGAGCCTCGACTAGTGGATCTTCCCTTTGACCTCGCGATGATCTCGGCGCCTGGGAAACCTGTGTTGTCGATGACTCGATCTTTGTATGATCGCCTCGTCGAGGCAATAAAAAGACACGTTCAAGACCACAAACCAATTTCGCCAATGGATTTCGAAATTCAATATCGGGTTGTCGCGGAAAAAACCGAGCCTGCTGCTCCGTTCTTTACCACTACGAAAGCCCAAAGGGCCGTCAACAGTCTCACAGAGCGCTTAACTCCTGCCGGATACGCGTATGTGGCTAAAGTGGCGTCACCTGGTTTGCAAACCGAGACTCTCCAGACTGAGGTCATGCACGCGCTTAGTTCAGGGTAAAGGTAATCTCTTCCTCCATCTTGTGGTTATCCTGAGGGAGCATCACAAAACCATAGGGCCCAATACCAGTTCCCGGATAGTCTCGACCTGCTCGTCGCGCGACTAAGAGGCGCTCCATCAACAAAACCGAGTGCTTGCTCGGCGAATAGTATAACCGAAGCACCTCAGCTTGGTGAGGCCATTGTGAGCGCTTATTGTACTTGTCCAATTGCATCAGCGTTCCAACCACAAATTGGCATTGATCGTTTCCAAGATCCGGATGCAAACACAAATAGGGTTGGGACGCCAACTCCCCGTGTTGAGGGTAGAGGAAGTGCGTATGTCCACTGATCACCAAGTGCGCGAGAGGATGAGCTCCTTTTGCAGTAGGTACATCGAGGGCCTTGGCGACGTCACTGTCGTTTGTCATCGACATTTTATGATTGGGCCGCGGGGGTGGGTAGTGAACCGGATGATGAACTGCCAAGATCCGAAAATCTCGCCGGCTCGATGAATAGTTTGCATCAATCATCTCTGTAAGAGCCTCAAGCTGGGGTTTTGCTACTTCTCCCAAGGCCAAAGAGTTAACCATCCGCTCGTGCCGAACGCTGTCAACGAAATAAAGTTGCACCTCTCCACCACCGTGTGGAATGGCTACCCGTAAGGCGAATTCCGGGTTTGCCACAACGAACCGTCGGGAGATCAGAGCGTGGATCTGTTTAGCAAACGCGGAGATCGCGGCAATAAACGGAAACGTTCCAGGCCACGCATCGTGGTTTCCGTAAATAGACACCACGTCCGGACAAACTTCAGCCAGCGAGTTCAGGTATTGTGCCCCGAGGTCTAGAGATCTCACATCACCGAGACTTGTCAAGTCACCTGTATCGACCAGCCATGTCTTGCATTGAGACCACGTCGGATCTTTGACCGCGATCTCCTCGAGAAAATCTCTGAAAAGGATTATTGCGAGCGGATCATGGGGAGCCACTCCATCTTCCACATATGTAGCCAGAGCAGGCGCCCATCGTCTAAGGTTTCGAATCCAACCACGCACCGCGGTCGCATCTACAGTTTTCGGATCGGTTACGTGCAGGTCCGAGATGTGAACAATTTGTAAGAAGGGTGTGAAGTCATTAGGGAAGGCGTCCATGGGATATCTCCTTTGTGAGAAAAAGAAAACCTATTTCAGCAAGTCACCTACCTCCGTGCCTAGGCGAGAAGCGATTTTCTTTTTGAGCTTTTTACGGGCCCGGTGAAGGCGCTGCCGTTCGCGTTGGTTAAGCGACATTCGGATGCCGTCATCTTCAGAAATGAGCGCTATTAGGTCTCGGTCCTCGGATGTGATTTCGTCAAGAGCTGAATTGGTGACTTCTAGGAGTTTTGCGAGCAACATCCTTCTGTCCGGTGAAACCGCTTTGGAATCGGCTACGTCAAATTCTAAGGCGGAGAGAGAGATGAGAGGCATGCGCTTCCGGAAAAGGTCGCTGATCCTTCTGCGTAGAATAACGGTCGCTAGTTTGTGCAAATGCGATCTTTCGGCTGCGATCGTGGGGGGGCCGGGCAAAAACCACGACTCTGGAAATGCTGCCGAGTAACGTCGGACATGTTTGGTTAAGGCAAACAGCGCATCGTTCACTAGATCCTCATGATCAGCACTAAGAGCAGGCAGGCGACCCTTAAGGTACGAGCGCTGTTCAGCTCGGATCGCAGGCAGTTCCTCCTCCCACCAGGGCAGTTCATTTGTGTTGTGGCGCTGACTCACGGGAGTTCTACTGAGAATCAAATGATTTTGTCCGTTACGGTGAGGTAAGACACCGCAAAACAGTTCACTGCACCTTGGTCAGGTCCCTTAACATGGCCATGTGGGGTTATTGCTCATAGCATCTTACGACCCGATCCGCACGCTCATACTGCTGTCATATCATCGTAGCAGTTTCTTTCATTGGGCAATAGCTTTAACGCCTTTTAGACGAACGATTATGCTCCTATCACTCTTGCTGCTATCGTAAGGGCGTCGCAGTAATGTCTAATATTATGTACAGTAACTGTATTAGCGTAGGAGACATTGAACATTATGCGATCACGCTCATCCAAAGCGTTACCCCTTTCGGTAAGGCGCGCCCTCAAGAAACTGGGCTCTGACTTGGCCGACGCGCGGAAGCGTCGGCGAATCTCGACAACCACGATGGCACAACGGGCGATGATTAGTCGGACGACGCTCGTCAAGTTTGAGAGGGGGGTGATCAAGGCGTGTCTATGGGAATTTACGCCACCGTCTTGTTTGTTCTTGGCATGACGGAAAGAATTGCTGATCTCACGGATGCCTCACACGATCGAACTGGTCTCTATCTTGAGAGCGAGAATCTGCCCAGGAGGATCTCTTCACCACGGAAGAAGCGTAATGGACCGGCAAACAGAAGTGTTCCTCCATACTGACGAGTCGCCTGGTGCCTAACACGCACATGTCACGTGGGCCACGGCATTTCGACGGCTGCGGTAAGGAAGTTTATTAAAGTGCCTTTTAATAAGCGTCGCGTCGCAAACCGCTTATTTTAGTTTTGCCTGCTTTTCTAAAATAAGGGTCCCTTCACTCTAACCTGAGCAACTTTCTGTACCGCCGCTGGTCTGTAGAAAGAGGGGTAACGGACAGTCGATTGCCCTGTGAAGGACACTTATCCGATGCTCACGACGTTGATAAGTACCTTAGCAACTCGTGATTTGATCATTAGACGGAAATACTTGCCGAGTGCTACACGATCATTGTCGCATTTTGGGCAAGATGGTTCGGCGCTTTGGTATAGCAAGTGCAATACGCCTCAAGACTCGGTTGATGGCAACTGAGCATCGAGTAGAAGCTCGACGGATGATGAGATTTCAAGAGGCCTTGGCATCTATGCGAAAGCGTTCGGTGGCTAGAAGTGATATGGCAAAACCGATCTTCTTCGCGCTCACGATCCTCGCGCAGACGGCGCCACGTCTACTCAGATTACGGAGTAACACGACTTTCAAAGTAGGAGGGCTAACAATCCTCAGATCTAACGTCATCTGAAAAACCTAAGCGCCGGACCGGTCGTCTCCCTCTGGCATCGCAGATGAGAGTTTTGGCTCACCTCTCGCCCTTAACTCTCCACAAGTTAACTGAAAATCTAGAACTTCTCTTTTTCAGGGAAAGGAATACGTGTGTCATGAACCGAATGTTGCGTTTGCTAACTGAGGAAGGTCGTACTCGTACCAGGAATGCTGCACGTCGACTGCACTGGTACATTTTCGGCGCGGTCGTTTTAGCTGGCCTTGTGGGAGGTTTAATGGGTCGCTACTGGGTTTATGAAAATTTCACTACGCTTCAGCGGGAGTATCTTGGACAGTATTTTGCCAGCACTTACAACAGCTTTCTATTTCCAAGATTAATGTCGCGCTATACCACGCTTCGTCGTGGAGTCGTCGACCCTAAGACGAAGCAAGAAGTTGTTCTAGCCGTGCGCGACGAAGAGATCATTCCAGATCTTGATGACGATAATCGAGTGCAGAGGGACGGAAACAACCACATAAAGGTTTTCCTCAAATCCGGCGTTGAGCATAAGTGGTTCGGCTGGCAATCAAGCGTGGTTCAGCATGGCGAGGCTTACGATTGGTTTCGAGAGCGCATTTATGACGACAAGAACTTCTTACAGATTTGGACACATGCGTGGATAGCTGCTTTGCTCACGTTATGTACGGGAATTGCGATCGCGGTCAGCATCGACATAAGTGCGCAACGCCATTATCTCAAGGGCGAACCCATCAGAGGTACACGCAAACTCACCCTCCGGGCTTACGCTCAGGAACATCAACGCCACATCGGCTATGCATTCAAGGTTTACGATCCCAAGTGAAATGTGAGGAAACGACATGATAGACGAGATAAAAGAACTTTTGGGACTCGGCGCGCGGCCGTACTCGTTAACCACGCCACTAAAAGAAGAAGCCGAAGGGTTGTTAATTCTCGGCGACACGGGAACCGGCAAGAGTCAAATGCTTCATCAACTGATGCGCCGAATTACCGAACGACATCCAAGAGAAGCGATCGTGTGCTTTGATCCGGTCGGCGAGTTTACCGAGAAACTTTATGACCACAAGACCGATACTATCTGGAATCCGCTCGACGCTCGCTCGCTGTATTGGCAACCAAGTCTGGAGTTGTCGACTAACGACCAACGCGCAAACGCAGCTGAGCGGTTCTTGATAGCGGAAAGCTTTTTTTCGATCCCTGAGCATCTATCACCGGGTGCACAATTCTTTCCACGCGCCGCACGTGCGTCTTTCGCGCAAATATTGACGCGCGTACTAACTCCCGCGCAACTGGTCGAGATCCTCTCGAACGAAGAATTAATCGATCGCTGTCTATCTAACACTGAGCATGCGCATTTGATCGATAAGGGCGCTAAGGCGCAGCGGGGCGGAGTCTTTGCAAGTCTTTCCGAAGTGGGCGAGTCATTGAAACTTTTGCCCTCGGCCGACGAATGCAACAGGCGTGCGTTGAGCTTGCGAAAGTGGGCCGAACGACGGCAAGGCACAATCTTCATTACCTCCACGCACAGCACAAGGAGTGCGCTGCGTCGTCTCCAGGCAGCTTGCCTAAATATCCTGCTCACGCATCTGCTGGGTGACAGCCAAAGTGTCCCAACCCAACGCCCTTGTTGGGTGATCATCGACGAAGTCCACACTCTAAAACATCTTCCAATTTTGAAATCGCTGCTAGTCGAAGGCCGGAAGGCCGCGATGAAGTTGGTAATGGGTACACATAACAAATCTCAATTCGAAGAGCATTATGGCCCCGGCGCAGCAACCATGCTCGCGGCTCCTCACGCAAAGGTTTTCCTTCGCACCAATGAGGCAGACTCCGCCCGGTGGGTCTCGGAGATGATTGGCGATCAAGAGAAGGAAGAGCGGCGTCTCAGCACAACTGCATCTGTGCAGAAACACGGTCGCGACTCAACCCACTATGCAAATTCAATCGAGCGACGGCCCGTCATAAGCAAGGAACAGATCATGTCGCTTCCAAATCTTCATGGCTATTGGAAGTATGGCGATGCGGTCGTGCCCTTCCGCATAGAGCCCGAGACTTACCCTTCAGTTGCCCGTGCGTTCATTCCGCGCCCACCACGACCGCCCGATCGCGATGGTCACCAGCCGATTAAGCCTTCCGTGAATTGCGCAATACAGCAAGCCCCTCTAAGTCATCGAGAAACAAACCAGCATGAAGAAACGATGGCTGAGAGAATGCTAACTAAACGCCATGAAACAGAATGCCAGGAATTGATCGCTCTCGCACGCGACGATCTCGACCTTAACTTCTGAGGAACAACTCATGATGACAATGAGCAGAGCCCTCTCTGCGGGCCAGGCCAGCACTTATTACCGGCAGGAATTCACGAACGTTAAGGAGAACTATTACAGCGAATCCGGTGAGGTGCAAGGACGTTGGTGTGGCCAACTAGCTGAAGAATTGGATCTCAAGGGAGAGGTTCAAAGGGAGCAATACGAACGGCTTGTCGCTGGCCAAGACCCACTTACAGGTGAGCAACTCATTCGCCCAGTCACGCCACGGGAAATAGTCAATGACTTTGGAGAAGAAATGATTACGAGCGAGCATCGCGCCGGCTGGGATGCCACTATTAGTGCGCCCAAGTCCGTTTCACTTGCAGCTTTGGTTGGCGATGACGAGCGAATTCGAGTTGCTCATCGCGAAAGCGTGGACGAAGCGTTGAAGCATTTCGAGGAATACCTACAAGCGCGTAGCGGCGGAAATAAACCAGCCATTACCACGGGCAAGATGATCGGAGCACAGTTCGAACACACCGCATCCAGACCCGATCGCACGAGCGGCTATGCCGCGCCACAGCTTCACACACACGTTGTGATTTTCAACATCACTCAAACGGAGGAAGGAAGAGCCCGATCGGTTCAGCCATTAGAGCTGTATCGAAGTCAAAAATACGCAACAGCAATTTATCGGATACATCTCGCGGAGAAGCTGCAAAAACTCGGTTACGAGATCGAGGTTGATCCTCGTACCGGCGCACCGGAGATCAAAGGCTTCAGCAAGGCCTACTTGCAAGAGAGCAGTCCACGACGAGAAGAAGTGGTGAGGGCCGCAGCAGCCATCAAAGAGCGTCTTGAGCAGCAAGGCGCGGTTGTCACCGAGGATGCTCGTTTGAAACAAGCAGCCGCGCACATCGATCGAGCAAGCAAGCACTACGATCGGGTCGAGATGCGCGACCGTGCGATCGAAATGGAGGCTCGTTACGACAATGAAGCGCGCCGTTCAGTTGAGCTAGCTCTTGAGCGCGGTCCGATTCAACTTTCTCAGGAGCAGGCCATTAAACGCGCTCAGCAGGCAGTAACATTTGCACGCGACAACGCGGTTGAGCGGGAGGCCGTTGCCGACATTCGCAAGGTGACGGTCGATGCCTTGCGTCGCAATCTAGGATTAACAACTTATGAAGCTGTTACCGCTGAACTGCGTCTACGCCAGCAACGGGGAGAATTCATCGCCATCGAGCGCGAGCAACGACCCAAAGAGACTACCACGAGTCGTATGTTGCAGATGGAGAAGTCAAACATTCAGATGATGCTCGACCGTCAGGGTCAGCACGCGCCAATTATCAACACGAGTCGTAGGACACAAATCGTCGAGACCATTGCAGCGCAGCAAAACCTCCGGCTGAATACCAGTCAACGTTTAGCTGTCCAAGAAGTTTTATCCAGCGAAGATCAAATCCTTGGGCTTCAAGGTGGCGCTGGCACTGGGAAGACCACAGCGCTGTCTGTCTTACGTGCGGCAGCCGAGAAACAAGGCTATGAGGTACGCGGCTTCGCGCCTACGACGCGTGCCGCGAAACAACTCGCTGAAAGCGGAATAAACACCGAAACGCTTCAGAAGTTTCTGAGCCGACGCGAGGAAGCACCTCCGACACACAATCGCTTGTTCATTCTTGATGAGAGTTCGCTTGCAAGTACGAAACAACTTCACAAGTTCTTTCGCCAACTCGTGCCAACCGACAAAGTCCTACTTGTCGGAGATGTAAGACAGCATCAAGCGGTTGAAGCTGGCAGTCCGTTCGAACAGTTTCAACTTAATGGAATGTCCACGGCGAAGCTTACGGACATTGTCCGACAGCGCAATGCCGACCTCAAACAAACTGTACTCAAACTATCCGCCAGGCAAGTGAGGCAAGCTCTTGATGACTTGTACTCAAAAGGCAAGGTCGTCGAAATCGCAGACCAGAAGGACCGGTTGCAAGCTATCGCCGTTGCGTACTGCGAGAGCCCCAACAGCACATTGGTGATTTCTCCCGCGAATCGCGACCGCGTCACGATCAATTCCTTAATCCATCAGCAACTCCAACGCGACGGCAACATCGGGCGAGAGGATCGCCAAACCAGCGTCTTACTCAATCGAGAAGACATGACTGGCGTCGAACGCACTTTCGCCAGTTCATACGTGCCCGATGAGGACGTTATTCGTTACAACCGAGTGAGCAAGGTCTTCGCGGTCAAAGTTGGAGACTATTCGCGCGTAGTTGCGACGGACCACGCCAACAACACGCTCACAGTGAGAATGCAGGACGGCAGAGAGTTTACCTACAACCCCTCGCGGTTGTCAGGCGTGAGCGTTTACAAGGAATCAATGCGTCAATTCTCTGAAGGCGATCGCATTCAGTTCCGGGCACCTTTCGTCGAAAAACGAATTGCTAACGGCGAACTCGCAACGTTCGTCACGATCAAAGACAACGAATTCACTGTGAGACTGGACGACGGACGCGAAATCAGCTTTGACGCTGAGAAATACCGTCACCTAGATCACGGCTATGCTGTCACCAGCCATTCGTCTCAGGGTCAGACCGTAGATCGAGTGTTGATAAACGCTAATTCGCGCGAATCTGAGTATCTGATGAACGATCGCATGGGCTACGTCGCAATTTCACGGGCGCGTCATGATGCGATTGTTTACACGAACTCGATTCAAGAATTGAGAGAAGCTCTCAGTCGTCGCGTGGACAAAGAGATGGCGATTGAAGCAATTAACCACAGCCGATCTTCCGCGCCGCATCTTCACCACGGATCGGTTAATGATGTCGTCCTTCATGACGAACAGCAGCGATCGCAGGACGCGTTGGACCATGGCACCAAACAAGTCAACACGGGCCTACAAAATCCGATTGATCAAATCGCTCACGGAGAGGAGTTAGGAATCGAGTTGCTTTAGCTAGTGTTCCCAGGGGGTTAACAATGAGTACTCACTTCAACGCATCATCACCAACACGCCAACCGCTTCTGAAAGTAAAAGACGTTGCGCGCCTTTTAGATGTCAAACCGAGAACCATCTATGAGATGGTTGCACAGCGTCGCATCCCCTATCGCAAGCCGCCAGGCACAAACATTCTGCGATTTGATCTAGACGAGATCATGGACTGGACGCGCGGCGAAAATAATAAATGACTTCAAATCTTGATGCTGCTACCATGCGCTCGTTCTCTCTTGGTGGCTGCAACGTCAAGGAGAACATATGTCAGTTTACAAACGAGGTCAGAAGGGCACGCACTGGCATTACTACTTCCGAGTGCGTGGCGTGCGTTACCGAGGGGCAATTTCCGAGGCGCGCACGAAATGGGAAGCAGAACAAGCAGAGACCAAGATCAAGCGAGAGATCTTTGAAGGTCGTTTCGGCCAACTCGATTTAGGCAGCGAGAAATTGGCTGACTTCATCGAAAAGGTCTTCGTGCCTTGGTCCAAGGCGAATAAGCGCTCGTGGAAGCATGACGAGTTTCGAGTTCGTACAATCCGCGAGTATTTTGGCGGCAAAACCTTTCGCGAGATTTCGCCGTTGTTGGTTGAGAAATTCAAACGTGACCGACGCGAATCGACCACGACGCGGCAGACGGTTCGTAGTTCAGCCTCAGTCAATCTCGAGCTTAATCTACTGAGTAAGATTTTTAATCTAGCGATTGATTACAAGGTGACGGACACGAACCCTTGCATGAAAGTAAAGAAGTACACGTTGGACAACAAACGTTATCGTTACCTCTCGCCGGAAGAAGAGCCCCCGCTGATGGCCGCTCTTGAAGGGCCACGGGCACATCTGAAGCCGATGGTGAAGATAGCGTTGGGAACTGGAATGCGGCTTGGCGAGCAACTTCGTCTCTGTTGGGAGCGAGTGGACTTGTCACGAGGAGTCCTGATTTTAACAGGAACGAAGAGCGGCAAGGATCGTGAAGTCCCGATGAATCCCGAAGTCTTTGAAATCTTCAGTGCTCTCCGCAAACAATCAACCGGACGAGGGTACGTGTTCATAAATCCTAATACGGGAGAACGGGTGAAGGAGCTCAAGAAGGGATTCAAAACCGCTTTGAAGATAGCGGGAATCGAAGGTCTGGTTTGGCACGATCTGCGTGCTACCTTCGGGACCCGACTTGGTGAAGCCGGCTTCGATGCCTTTACAATCGCGGCGCTAATGGGACACTCTGACATTCACACGACAGCTCGATATGTTCGTGCGACGGAGAGAAACAAACGCGCGGCAGTCGAAGCGGCGATGCTCGGTTCCAGAAAGTTGTCCACAAATTGGCCGCACGCCCACCACGGCCACTTGCACTCGCCGCTGTAAGTTGTTGAAATATAAAGCATGGCGGGGTAGCTCAGATGGTTAGAGCGTGGGATTCATAACCCCAAGGTCGGCGGTTCGATCCCGCCCCCCGCTACCAATATTCTCACGCATTTCAGTAACTTAATTTAGCTGCGAAGCTGAGCAGAATAACTGTAGTCAACACAAGAAAACGGCTAGTTAGTCGGGAGATGTTCTCTCTTCTTATCAGGTCGGATCAGGTTAATATCGGCGGCGTTACCACTGCCTGTTACTCGCCCGGAACCACCTCCCGGCGCGCCTACAAGCTGAGCGCGCCGGGCCAGGTCCTTGCAGACTCGTAACCAGTCTCTGAGAATTGAGAGCTGTGGTGTCTGCGGGGAAGCGGAGTTGCAAGGACTATTGTCTAGCTTCAAAGACAAGGTTGAACGGTGTCTCGGTTGCGCGCCGGAATCGCTTGAAGCCTCCGCTCGTGACAACATCCCGAATGCGAGCCTCGCCTGCTTGTGCGCCCAGGCCCAGGCCGACCTCCTGAGAGCGGGATGCCGGCGTGCACAGCATTGTCGAGGCGGAGTAAAAGATCCTGCCGATCGGGTTCAAATTGTCTTCGAGTTTATCGTTGGCGAACGGCTCGACGATCATCCAGGATCCATCGCTCTTCAAAGTGCCCAGCACGTACTTCGCTGCGCCTACCGGATCGCCCATGTCATGCAGAGCGTCAAAGAACGCAACCAGGTCATAGTTGTCCCCGGCGTAGTCTTTGGCCGTAGCAACTTCAAAGCTCACACGGTCCGATACTCCTTCTTCCTGCGCCCGGCTGCGCGCGAATTCGACTGAAGCCCGATGGTAGTCAAAGCCCACGAAAGTCGATTTCGGATACGCCTGGGCCATGAGAATGGTCGATGCGCCGTGCCCGCAGCCGACATCGGCTACTTTGGCTCCGGCTTTCAACTTTTCCTCGACGCCTTCGAGAGCGGGTATCCACGAGCTGACCAGATTTGCGGCGTAACCAGGTCTGAAAAACCGTTCGGTGCCGCCGAACAAGCCCGGATCATGCTCGTGCCAGCCGACGCCCTCGCCCGTTTTGAAGGCGGTTGCAATTCGTGGCTCTGACCTCACCGCCGCCAGCGCCAGCTGGAACGCGCCCGGCAGGAAGATCGGCCCTTGATCGTTGGTGAGGGCGAATGCCTGTTCTTCGGTAAGAAAGAATCGGCCGGTCGCGGCATCATAGCTGGCATATCCGCCAGCCGCTTGAGATGCCAGCCACTCGCGAACATACCGTTCAGTAGTACCGGTGCGGTTGGCCAGTTCTTCCGGGGTGATTGGGCCCGCTTCAGCCATCGCCTTGTACAGGCCCAACTTGTCACCGATTACCGCCATCGCGGAATGAAGGGCCCCGCCAAAGTCGTTTAGAAACCTTCCCACCAGTTCGTTCATTTTTTCTTCGTTGACACTCATAATTGCATCTCCTGTTAGTAAACCTGTTGCCAGGGATAAAGTTGTTCGAGTCCATCCAAAAGGAAATTCTGGAGCGGATGCGCGCTCATCAAACCATGCACGGATGCGACTCCGGACATGGCTCGCTGATGAGACCCGCAAAACTGAATGCATCCTTTCATCACGAGCCGAGAGTAGTCCTGGCTGTGGAGCAAAGTCATAAAGCTGCCGTAAATGTTCGGTAACCATTTCGTAATGCGAATTGAGTGAGAGGGGCTTTGCCAGGAGCTTTAGTGGTATCCGATTTTGCGAGACTTCCTCGCGAGGTAAGTCGATCCACGAAATCATTCGAAACGAAACGGGAAGCGTGCGTGCCCTTTCGTGTGATTTCGCGATCGTTGTTGTCCCAGCTCGAAAAATCACTAACCCGACTGGCTTCGTCGCCATTGCTGAAAACGGGTCAAGAAATCACTTCATAGAACTTGAACAGCGGGCTAAAGGCACGTGGGGAGGTTCGATGGAACTAATCTCGCCTCCCCACGTCCTGGGTCGCCTCGACGCTTTTGGTTTCGACCACGACCAGATCATTTGCGATCGATGACGCTCGGGGGTTCGAACGAACCCTGCTGATTCCCACGCGGCGCACCGAAGAAACGCTGGCGATATTCGTCGGACTCAATGAAGGCTCGCACCATTTCAGCGCGCCGAACCCGCGCGAGCGCCTGCGCATCATCGCGCATGTCCTCCTCCGGAAGGCTGAACGAATTAATCTTGCGGAGCCAGAAATCGTAACCCGCAAAGTTGTTGTCCGGCGCGTCATCCGGATTTCTTCGCAGATAACCGTAATACTGCATCAGCACAAAAGCTGAATTGTATTCTGCGTTGAAGACCGTCCCGCTCTCGATCACGCTTCTCAAAGCCGCGGCTCGTCCGGCTGTGTCACCGCTGGCATAAGCCAGGATCGCAGCATCACGTTCCGTACGCAGTGGCTGTGCTCCGGCATTCTGGAAAAGAGTATCGACATACTGGCCGGCGGCCTCGCCTTGCGGAAACTGGGCCGCGAATTCAGGGCGAGCCACAAAGTCTTTCAGGTAGTCCTGTTTGTTGAACTCGAGTTGCTCTGCAAAGCCGGTTTGCCCAACGACGACGCCGTCACCGATTTCGCGTTGGTCGCGCAGAAAGACCTCGTATCGTGGGTTGCTGTTCAGATCTCCGAACGCAGCTTTGTGCGCGCGGATGACAAAATAGCCCGTTTCCCTAAACTCGATCGAGAGAAAGAAAGCGCTGGACACTTCGGCGCGCTTTTCCTGACGACACGAAGCGTCGGCTCCGCAGGCGTCGATGACGCTAGTCCAGAAGTCCTCGCCTGCCTGATCGCTCTGACGATACAGGAGGTCGTGATAATGCTGGGCAGCGAAAATGCGCGAGTCATCGATCGGATTTGTGGCGCCCTCAGTCGCGTCGTCTGTGATTACCAGGGTGGCCGTGCCGGGCGCGCCTACGGTTCCGCCTTCGGGGTGCTGCAGGACCAGAGTGGCGAACTCGGTGCCTTCCGCGTAGTTATCTTCGTTGATCAGGACCTGGAAGGTCTTCTCAGTCTCACCCGCCGCAAAGACCAACCGTCCGGCCACCAACATGTAATCGCCTTTCTGCTTGGCGGTATTGTCTTCGCTGGCAACCTCGACCGTCGCGCTCTCGTCGGCGGGCCCGAGCCGTAGAACCCGCACATTGATCGATGCACAGTCCTCCTCAATCTGGTAAACCTGCGAATCAAACACAAATGTTGGCGTCGAAGGCGTTGGGGTTGGCGTCGGCGTCGCAGTTGGCGTCGGCGTTGGAGTTGGCGTCGGCGTCGCAGTTGGCGTTGCCGTCGGAGTTGGTGTCGGCGTCGCTGTCGGCGTCGGCGTCGGCGTGGGCGTGGGCGCGGCAGGATTCAGCTCGAAGGCGCCAATGTCCGTGTTGTCACCACCAGTTGCAGAGGCGACGAGCGGATCGTCGAAGGTGCGAGTGAAACCCGTGCCGCGTTGATCAGTAGTCAGGACGCCACTCAGACTGTTGGCGGTGCCTTTATCAATCGCCGGACTGCCCGGCAATAGCGAGATGGTCGGCGTCAGTCCGCCGTTATTCTGCGGACCTGCCGGATCGAGTTTGGGATCCAAGGGCGTCGCGGCGTTACCTACCTGATCAGTGGCCGCGGTAAAACCTGTGCCCTGGGCAGGATTGCCAATCAGGTTGAACCCACCTGAAGTAAAAGCACCGATTGCATCACTGAATCCATTAGCCGCGACGATACTGCTCTTGACTGACCAGATGCCCGGATTGTTGACGGGAATGCCGATGATGCCCCCGAAGTTATTGCTGATCGTGCAGTTGCTGATATTCAACTCGCCTTTGCTTTGTCGAATCGCCGATCCTTCGTTATTGCTGATGGTGGTATTAGTGATATTCACCGGACCACTGCCGAGTCCGTTGTTGATATCGTTAAAAATTCCTACGCCCCGGCCGTGATTGTTGATGATCGCGCTGCCGGTGACGTTCAGCGTGCCTTGGAAGTGATAGATTGGGCCACCGTTGTCGATCGGACTGGAGGTACCGCTAAAGGTGCTGTTGATAATGCTCATCGACTCGTTGTCCGTAAACACGGCGCCACCCGATACGCCGGCCTGGTTGGCGGTGAACGTACTACTCGCAATAGTCATCTTGAACTCGTTGGAGATCGCACCGCCATTCTCAGCCTGGTTATTGGTAAAGGTGCTGCCACTGATATTCGCAGTACCCAGGAGGTTAGAAATGGCGCCGCCCTTGCCCGTCCTAAGGTCTGTTACATTGTTCTGGAAGTTGCTGTTGGCAACGCTCAACGTGCCGTCAGTGAACGAACCCCTGAAGGCTATCGCGCCTCCGGCAGTTGCGCTCGCATTACTCTGGAACGAAGAGTTCGCGACAATTAGTTGGCCCACGAATCCATTGCTCCTGAGCCCGCTGGCGATGCCTCCACCCGAGCCGGCCGAGAAGTTGTCGCTAAAAGCACAGTCGGTCACGGTCAGCATGCCTGTTGATTGGCTGATAGCGCCGCCATCGCTCTGACTTAGTCCGTTGCTGATGGTCAGGCCTGAAATTGCCTCAACCTCAGCAAAGGCGCCGAAGGTAAAGATGCGATAGAAACCTCCTGAATTGCGCCGCACGGTGAGCTTGCCCGCTCCCGGACCCTCAATCGTCAGATTGGTGTTGTTGATGTCGGGCAAAGGGCCATTGAGATTAATTGTGTAACGGCCGGACACGGGGTCGAAGCCAGGATCACTGGTCGGAATGTCGAACTGGATAATTTGATTACTTGTAAGCGTCTCTGCCTCGTGCATCGCCGCCCGCAAAGTGCATTGCGAGCCCGCGGCCGCCGCGTTGCTATCGCAGACTGAGTCACCGGGATTGATGTCGTCGCCATCGCCCGTAGTATTGACGGTTAGTGTTAATTGCGGACAGGGCCCGCGCTCGAAAGCACCGATGTCGGTGCCGTCACCACCGTCTGCGTTCGACGCAATCGGATCGTCAATGGTTCGTGGGAATCCAACCCCGCGCAGGTCGGTCGTCAACGACCCGCCTAAGCCAAGAGCCGTGCCTTTGTCGACGACCGGACTGCTGCAGCGGGGAATCACCAACTCGTTCTTATATGCCGCGGGGATCGAAAAGAACCCGAACTTGGCGTCGAGCGGTGCCGCCGGTGTCCCCGTTTGATCCGTGGTTTGGTCAAAGCCGGTAGCCGTGCCTCGGTTGGCGATAAAATTAAAACCCTGCGAGGTGAAAGCGCCGGACACATCCGAGATAGTATTCAAAGCGCCAATCGAAAAGCTCTTGTCGGCAATCGTGCTCTTGACGGTTGCCGCACCCGAGATACCGCCGCCTGAGACAGCGACGTTCTCCAGAAAAGTGCTGTTGCTGACAGTCAAAGTGCCGCTGACATTCCGCACACCTCCACCGGTGGCATTGTTGCCGCGCGCACTGTTTTCGAAAAATACGCTATTGGTTACATTGACGGATCCGGTGAGGGCGTTATGAATACCGCCGCCCTCTGTGCTGGCGGAATTGGAGCTGAACACAGTATTGACAACATTGATGGTCCCGACGCCGTCATTCGAGATAGCTCCCCCGCTGTTGGCGACATTGTTATCAAAGACGCTGTCCGAAACGTTTATGGTGCCGGCGAATTGGGTGCCGATAGCGCCCCCAAAGAAAGAAGAATTACTGGAAAAGAACACCCCGATCACGTTTACGTTTGCAGTGCCAAACTTGAAAATGGCGCCACCCAGGCCGTTGACAAAGTTGCCGCGCTCGATCCTCAAATGGGCCACGGTAACTTCGCCGCTGGTGGTCACTTTGAAGATGCCGTAATCGCCACCCGTATCACGGAGCACCGTCAGCTTGTCGGCTCCGGGACCGTCGATAACGATATCGGTGCTGAGATCCGGTAACGCTTTGGTAAGTTTGATGGTGCATTTACCGGTGACTGCGTCACAGTTGGGCTGGTCGCTGGGGATGGCGAATTCAATCGAGTCCTCGCCCGCCACGGCGTTCGCGCGCTGAATCGCTGCTCGCAAGGTGCACTGCTCGCCGGGCGTTCCGGCATCTGCATCGCAACCTGCGTTGGGATCGAGCGCGTCGGCGTCACCCGTCGTGTTGACTGTAATCGTCAGTCCCGCGGGCCGCACCACAGGCAAGGCGGCGGAGAACTCGGGCGGCGGTGAACCGGCCGGCGCCGCCACCAGTACTGTCGACTGCGCCAAAAGAAACGTTATCAACCCGAGGCTCAACCAACGGGTTTTGATGTGTCGTTGTAACTTCATATGTGTACTCCTAGTCGTCGAAATGAGTCGGCATGAGAAACGGTTCTGGTCTGCTTCTTCATGTTGTTGGTCGAAATAAATGCACTCCGAAGGCGCGAAGAGGGCAGCAAGCGAGATCGCGCGGGCCCAAAAATTAATGCCCGAGTCGGGCCAACTGCCTTCACGATTCTGCTGCATCGTTGACCTCCGCCAGGGTGCTCGCGATGAAGGCGAGCAACTCTTCAAGCGAGTGAAATCGCGCACTCCTGGATGATGAAATATGCTCGACCCGGCCCTCGAATCGCCCCACTTGAATATCGGTCTCGGGCCGAAACTGGATTACGAAAGCCGCTTTGTATTGCCAATCGCCCATCGCGAATTGCTATCCCTCTGTCCAGTGTGGACAATAGGCCGAGCTTGTGAGGTAAGTCATAAGCCTGCCGTAAAACTTCAGTAACGTTTCGGGTGATCACCGTGGGGAACGAGAAGCGGATAGTCTTCGATCCCTTTTGCCTGGATCTGGCCAGCGAGCAGCTTTGGCGAGGGTCACAAGCAATTAAGCTGAGACCCAAAGCCTTTGCTGTGCTTGATCGTCTGCTCGCGCGTCCGGGCCAACTCGTCACCAAGGATGATCTTCTCAACGCCGTCTGGCCCGGGACCTTTGTCAGCGACGCCGTCCTTAAAGTCACCATTCGCCAAATCCGGGAAGCTCTGGGCGATGACCCAAAAACCCCTCAATTCATTGAAACGGCACATCGTCGCGGCTATCGCTTCATCGGCCAGATTGGGGAAACCGGGCAGACGCCGGCGGTAAATCTGCGCCCCAGGAGCATCACGCCCATTTTGGGCTCACCGCGGGCAGCAGACGTTCCTCAGACAGTGGTAGGGCGGGACAAGGCCCTGGCGCGGATGAACGGCTGGCTTGAGAAGATGCTCAGAGGAGAGCGTCAGATCGTTTTCGTGACCGGAGAAGCCGGCATCGGCAAGACCTCTCTGGTCGACACGTTCGCCCGGAGCATTGCACCTGATCGGAACATTCTGGTAGCGCGGGGACAATGTCTGGAACAGTACGGGACTGGTGAAGCTTACCTGCCGGTGCTCGAAGCTATCGGACGGCTGTGTCGGGAGCAGGAGCAATTTGTCGAAGTGCTGCGTGGTCACGCCCCAATGTGGCTGACGCAAATGCCTTCTCTGGTGAACGCTTCAGATCGCGAATTCCTCAGCCGGGGAGTTTTTGGCGCGACCCGCGCGCGCATGCTGCGCGAGATGAGCAATGTGTTGGAGGTGCTGACGGCCGCTCAGCCACTGGTCCTGATCCTGGAAGACCTTCACTGGAGTGATTACTCGACCCTGGACCTGATCTCGTACCTGGCCAGACAGCGAACCGCCGCGCAGCTGTTGTTGATTGGGACTTATCGGACCGTGGAGTTGATTGTGAGCGGGCATCCGCTCAAGGCCGTTAAGCAGGAGTTGCTTGCTAAACAGCAATGTGTGGAGTTGCCGCTTGAATACCTCAACCAGGAGGCCGTCGCCAGTTATCTGTCTGTCAGATTTCCGGCGAATCGTTTTCCGGAGGTGCTGGCTGGGTTGATCCACGACCGCACAGAAGGCAACCCGCTGTTTATGGTCAACGCGGTTGACTATCTGGTGGCCGCAGGGTTGATCGGCGAGGTCAAAGAGAGTTGGGAGTTAACTGTAGAGATCGAGAACGTCGAAGTGGGAGTACCCGATAGCATTAAGCAGATGATTGAGAAGCAGATCGATCATCTCGACCCGATCGATCAGCGAACCCTTGAGGCGGCGAGCGTGGCCGGAGCAGAGTTTGCGACGATCGCGGTAGTGGCGGGATTGGCAGAGGAGCCTTCGTTGGTAGCAGCCCGGTGCGATGAACTGGCTCGCCAACGTCAATTTATCCAGGATGTCGGAGTTCAGGTTCTGCCCAACGGACAAGCCTTCAACCGGTTTAGCTTCATCCACGCGCTGTATCGGAAAGTGCTCTATGAAAGGCTATCCGAGTCGAGGCGAGTTCAATTGCACCGGCGCATAGCGGAAGAGGGAGAAGTGCTGTATGGCGAACGCGTCAAAGAGATTGCGGGAGAGCTGGCGATGCACTTCGAGCGGGCGGCGGACCCTCAGCAAGCCGCGAAGTATCTTCAGCAGGCGGCCGACAACGCCATCCGCCGGTTTGCATATCGCGAGGCGGTCGGGCTCTCACGTCGCGGGCTGGAGTTGCTCTTGCGATTGCCGGACACGCCGGAGCGCGCCTGGCAGGAACTGTGTCTACAACTCACTCTGGGCGTGCCCTTGATTGCGACCGAGGGCTATGCGGCCGCGGATGTCGGCAGCGCCTACCTCAGAGCTCGAGAGTTGTGCGGGCAGTTAGGCGAGACACCGGATCTTTCTGAGGCTCTCTGGGGACTCTGGACATTTCACACCTTGAGAGCAGAGTTAGGGACCGCTCGCGAGATCGCCGAAGAGATGCTGCGCCTGGCCGAAAGGTTTCCTGCTCCCGGGCTCTCAATGCGCGCCCATCTGGCAATGGAGATCACCTTCCTGCATATGGGGAACTTTGCTCCGGCTATCGAGCATTTTGAGAAAGCTTTTTCGCTTTACGATCCTGAGCGGCACCTCGAGGATGCCTTCAACTATGCGCAGAACCCGGGACTCGCGATGCAATGCTTTGCTGCCTGGGCGTTGTGGTTTCTCGGCCGGTCCGATCAGTCTTTGGGGCAGATGCAGGAAGCGCTGACCCTGGCGCGCGAGTTAGTTGAACCCCACGGTCTGGTGCATGCCCACCTGTTTGTGGGATTTCTTCATCAGTATCGTCGCGAAGAGCGGTTGGCCCAGGTACACGCCGAGGCCGTTCTGGTCATTGCCAGTGAACATGGACTGGTGATGTACCAGGCGATGGCCAGGGTGCTTCGTGGCTGGGCCTTGCTCTGCCAGGGGCGACATGAAGTGGCGATTGAACAAATGCGGCACGGTCTGGTTGCTCTGCAAGTAACCGGCACTGAACTGCTTCGTCCTCACTTTTTGGGTTTGCTGGCCGAGGCGTTGGCAAAGGCGGGACAAACCAGGGAAGCAATCCGCACCCTGGAAGAAGCGCTGGCGATGGCGCAGGGCAACGGCGAAGGAGCCTACGAGGCCGAGTTGTATCGGCTCAAAGGTGAGATATTACTTTTCCAGGCTGAGCGTCCCGGCTCTTCGGGCGCAGATGGCGCGAGGGTGGCCGCTCAAGCCGAAGCTTGCTTTCACCACGCTATCAGGACTGCGCAAGGGCAAGGAGCGAAGTCCTGGGAGCTGCGCGCGGTCATGAGCATGGTCCGCCTTTATCAGAGCCAGAACAGGCAGAATGAAGCACTGACTCTGCTGACACCGATTTACACGAGTTTCACCGAGGGTTTGGCTACCGCGGACCTGCGAGACGCGAAGGCGCTCATCGAGGAATTGTCGGAGTCGCAGACGCATAGGCCAGCTCCAAATTGATCTGGAACTTCCGCCAGAACTACGCCTCGTCTCAGCAACGAAGGACGACCAAATTGGGCACTACCTTCGATTAGGTGGTGATGCAGCTTGATGTCCGACAAGCTTTAGCTTGGCGAAGCTTGGCGACAAACTGAAGTTTGTCGGACATTTATTCCAAACTGCATCAGTAGCCTTCGATTAGGACGTCTTTCTTCTCTCTCAACGAGAGTGATACAGTAAAAAGCGATAATTGGGCGAACACATTATGATGCACCGGCGTTACACCTTCTTGGGTTCCCAGCGATTCCAGTAGAGCCTCGTCTCATGACTATTGCCGCAGGCACAAAACTCGGTCGCTATGAAATCCGCGGCCAACTAGGTGCGGGTGGCATGGGTGAGGTGTACCTCGCCGAAGACCTAAAGCTGCTTCGCCAGATTGCTCTTAAAGTTTTGTCGGCAGAATTCTGTCAGGACGAGCGGCGCAGTACACGTTTCTTACGTGAAGCCCAGGCCGCTTCTGCCCTCAATCACCCGAACATCTGCACTATTTACGAAATTAATGACGACCATTCCCCGCCCTTCATCGTAATGGAGCACATCGAAGGTGAAACACTTGCCGAGAAAATCAAAGCCGGTGCTCTTGAGATCAACGAAATTCTGCGCCTCGGATTACAGCTCGCCGGCGCCCTCGCTGATGCGCATGCCCATGGCATCATCCACCGTGACATCAAACCCGCCAATATAATTGTCACCCATCGCGGACAACTGAAGATCCTGGATTTTGGTATCGCCAAGAGAGTCACCGCCGAAAGCGACGCGGGCACAGAGCCGGATCTCAGCCGGACGGGATTTATTGCCGGTACTGTCGCCTATATGTCGCCTGAGCAAGCCCGCGGGCTGCCTGTAGATGGACGCACGGACGTTTGGAGTTGTGGCGTTGTTTTGTACGAAATGCTTACCGGACGTCACCCGTTCGCGGAAGCAACAAACAGCGATGTACTGGCTGCAGTCCTGCGCAGCGAACCTGAAAGCTTGCGCAGTTTCAATAGTGCTCTTCCGTCCGGACTCGAAGATATCGTGTTGAAAGCGCTCCGCAAGGATCGGACCGAGCGCTATGCCAGCGCAAAGGATTTGTTTGCCGACCTCAAACAACTAAAGCGGCAGCTGGAAATAACCGGCACCCTTGAACGCAGCACTCCTCCCGGACAACTTGAAGCGGCGACGCAGTTCTTCAAAGCCGTCGTCAGAGAAAACCCGGCCCACCTGCCGCCGTACAAGCTTTCCACTCGATACACCAAACTTGTCGGGCGTTCAAAGGAAATAGGTCAAATCAAAAACTGCTTGCGGCAGCCGGAAGTGAGACTTCTGACACTGACAGGTGTCGGCGGTACAGGCAAGACGACGCTGGCGCTGGCAGTCGCGGGAGATATGTTGGCGGAATTTTCCAACGGTGTCTTCTTCGTCGAGCTCGCTGCGATCGCCCGGCCTGAATTGATGGCTTCGACTATCGCCCACACACTGGGCGTAGTAGAAGCGGGCGGCAAACCTGCTCTCGAAGCATTGAAGGAGCATTTGCGCGACCAGCATCTGCTACTTGTGCTGGACAATTTCGAGCAAGTCTTGCCCGCCGCCGCGCACGTCGCGGAGTTACTCACCGCCGGACCGGTGAAAATCCTGGTGACCAGTCGCGCAGTTCTGCACCTGAGCGCCGAGCGTGAATTCGTCGTTTCTCCGCTCGCGGTGCCAACCGACTACTCAACTTGCTCGCTTAAGGATTTGCAGGACATTGAGTCGGTGAGACTGTTCGTTGACCGAGCCCGCAATGTAAGACCAGGCTTTGCGCTGACTGAAGACAATGCAGCGAGCATTGCCGAGATTTGCACGAAGCTTGATGGCTTGCCGCTAGCCATCGAACTCGCCGCGGCCCGGGCGAAGATTCTCACTCCAGAAGCCATCCGGGCGAAATTGGGGAACAGTCTGAATCTGCTGACGGGTGGGCCGCGTGATTTGCCCGCGCGCCAGCAGACGATGCGCGGCGCCGTCGAGTGGAGTTATGACCTTCTGACAGAGGAAGAGCAGCGTTTGTTTCGTCAGTTGGCGGTGTTTGCGGGGGGCTTCACGCTCGCAGCTGCTGAGGCGATCTGTGACGGGCAATCAACCGAAGATATGGGACTCGTTGACCTGGTCACTTCGTTGGTCGACAAGAGTTTGCTGGTATCAAAGGCACATCCGAACCGCGAGTCGCGTTTTCGAATGCTGGGAGTCATCAGGGAATACGCCAGCGAGGTCCTCGAGGCGAGCGGTGAGGCGGAAGCGATGCGCGAAAGACATGCCATCTACTTTCTGGCGCTGGGGGAGACGGATCTGTATCTGGACAGTGGGAAAGCCAGCCAGTGGATCAAACGGCTTAAGGAAGAACGCTACAATTTGCGAGCTGCGCTGCGGTGGTCGTTGGTGAAGGACCCGGAAGTAGCAGCCCGGCTCGCCACTGGCTTGCGAAATTTCTGGATTCTTCAGGGTTATCTCACCGAAGGGCGCGAATGGTTGGAAGAAGCGTTGAGGCGTTCGAACGAGGTACCGGCATCGGTACGACGCAAGGTCTTAATTGCCGCTGCCAGTCTGGTGCAGTTGCAGGGCGATCGCGAAAGGGCCAGGAACCTGTACGAAGAAGGACTGGCTGACGCTCGAGCCGCGGGCGACCTGCATCAACTGGCACTCGCGACCAGAGGTCTGGGAGCGACTTCGTACTTGCAAGGGGATTTCAGAGCGGCGCGCGAGTACGTTGAAGAAGCATTGCTGATCAGCCGCGAATTGAACGACAAATTCGCGATCGCCGCCTCGCTCAACCGGCTTGGAGATCTGGCGCGGGTGGAAGACAACTATGCGGCGGCTCAAATGCTTTTTGACGAGTCGATAGCGATCCTCAGACAGCTCGGCAATAGAAACGCCGTTAGTAACGGCCTGAACAATTTGGGGGCGGTGGCCTTCGCGCTTGGCGACTATCGAAATGCAGGCGCGTACTTCGCGGAAGCCTTGACGATGGCCAGAGAATTCGGAGGCAAGATCGTCATCTCTCATGCTCTGGATGGTCTTGCCGCCATCAGTGTTGAGCGTGGGGACCCACAGCGTGCTGCTTGCCTCGCCGGGGCAGCTGAAGAGTTGCGCGAAGTAATTGGCTTCAAACGAGAACCTGCCGAAACGCGCTTTCGCGATGCTTACCTGACCAAGCTGCGACAGACGCTGAACGAACCGACACTGTTGGTTGCTTATGAGGAGGGCCGCAAACTGAAATTGGATGAAGCGATTGCGTTCGGGCTCTCTTTCGACGCTCCCAAGTCTCTGCAAAATGCGATCAGCGCCGGCAGTTCGCCAACTTCCGTGAAAAGCAACGAGATACAGGCCAACCACGCGTCGAAATAAAAATCTCACCGCATTCGGAAAAACACAACACTTACTGCCTGATCACGGTTCATAACAACCTGACACGTCGTCACGCCTGGGGGGCACCCTTCACACCCAGTTACGTTGCAGCCGTTTAAGGACTCGATTATAGAACTGTCAGGAACTACTCGCAGTGACACCGTTGCTCCCGGCGCGAACTCAACAACGCACGTGATTGGTTGATTTCCAGCGACGGCACAGTCGGCATTTCCTGACTGCGGAGTGGGGGTAAGTTTAACCGAGCCGCTGCCAGGATTATTACCTCTATTGCCCAAAGGACTAACTGTCAGCGTTAGTTTTGAGGTACTGCCTTGTGGTACAGGCTTCGGACCGCGATTACAAGCAGCACATGACACGGTCAGCAGAAGCGAAAAGAACAGGATCCTAATCTTCATTGGATTTTTCTCCCATTGCGAAAAACTAACTGGGCCAACGCGATGGCCACAAGGTCAGAAAATGGAGCGACGACGAAGTGTGTTCTCCGTAAACGACGGAGAAGCTCGATGATTGTAAGGGTGCCCCGCTATTTTCTAACGCACCCTTATCATTCCAGATCTCTCACGGGTTTACGTTCAAGGCTTACTTCTGAGTTTTTGCCGAGACTTTGCCGAGATTCGAAACAGCACGTAACGTTCACCTCAACCAAAATTTGAGATCTCAGATTTCGATATTGTGATGGATGAGTTTGGCGGTGCATCGCTTGTGAGTGCGTGGGCAATTATCGGCGCTGTCATAATTGTCTCGGCCCTGCTTTCAGGATTAATTGAACGCAGCGGACTGCCGCAGGTCGCCGTCTTCCTCGCCCTGGGCGCGGTGCTTGGACCTTTTGGTCTTGGCGTTCTCAACATCTCGCTAAACTCGCCGACGCTGCGGGTTGTCGCCATCCTGAGTCTGGCGCTTCAACTAATCCAGTCCTGTTACGTGGATTGCTACGCCGCCGGGCCATTCCGGATGATGCCCGGCACGGCCTGCAACTTGAAAGTGGTTTGAACCCACCCGGGGGAGTTTTGATGAATTCGCGAACATTTATGGTCGACGAATTTGATCACATTGGATTCGTTATCAGAACCGCACCAGGGTCGGTGCACCATCTGCCGACTTAAAGCATCAATTCTGTATGTTCGTCCGTAGTGCTTGCCTGTCTTTGCTGGTTCTATTCGCATCCTCAGCGTGCTCGCATCGATCACAATCCAAAGCGGTAGCCCCAAATGAAATTAGTAGCAACAGTTCGCCGGCTTCAGACATCGCGCAGGCCGATCAGTTTTATCGTGAACGCGACGATCTGAGGCGTTTGGAACAGGGGATAGTTCTGTTGCGACAAGCAGCCACAACCGATCCAAACAGCTACGAAGCTAATTGGCGGCTGGCCAAATTCAGTTATTACCTCGCCAGGCACACCGACGGCGAATATCGCAACCGGGCAATTCGTGACGGAATCAACGCCGGGACAATGGCTGCCCAATTGCAGCCGGGCAAACCGGACGGACACTTCTGGCTGGGGGCGAACTACGGCGGCGCTCTTGAATCAGGTTCGTTCGGCCTCGCCAGCCTTGGTGACGTGCGCAAAGAAATGGAAACAGTGCTAAAACTCGACGAAGGTTATCAGAATGGAAGCGCCTACATGGTTCTGGGTCTGGTTGATTTAAAAGCGCCCAGCATAGTCGGCGGCGACAAGCAAAGGGCCGTCACAGAAATGGAAAGAGGCTTGCAGTTCGGCAAGACGAATGCGTTCCTTCGCCTGCATCTCGCCGAAGCTTACCAGGCAGTCGGACGCACTTCAGAAGCGCACGAACAACTCAACACCATCCTTTCAATGACACCCGATCCAGATTACTTGCCTGAGTTGAAAGAGGCTCAAACCCAGGCGCAACAACTGTTGGCCAAATTTTCTTCGGCCTCGTGACCGTATGTTCTCCACTTCTCCGTGACATCGCCGCGCACCGTGATTGAGAGCGAATTCGCTGGGCGTCTTCAGTCGCCTGGGGAGTCCCTCTAGCGAGATTTGTTCATAGGAATCCGGGTAAGAAAATGCGATGCTAGTTTTCTTCCTGGTTTGGTGCGTTAGGCAGAAGAGGGTTTTTGACTTCCGCTCTTTAGTCCGTTTCTCTCAAAGGAGACTAGTCATGGTTGTAAAGAAATATGCGAAGAGAGTCGCAGTGAAGACTGCAAAAAAAGTTGCCACCAAAAGTAGAAGACCGTTTTGCGATCTTCCCCCAAGGCCGCAGCCTCAACTGGCTTCGAACGTGGCGTCCAACGTGCTTCGAGCCGCTGCTATATTGTCGAGCCGCTCAAAATGGGTAAACAAGACATTGCTGCACTATTGCTTCTTCACGGGTACTTCCCACTTCGCGGTGCCGAAAGTGCAAGCGGACGCAGTTCGGAAAGCCTTTGACACGTGGAAGGCAACCGGCATCGGTCTCGAATTCCAGGAGGTAACACAGCTTCAGGAGGCGGAAGTTCGCATCGGCTATTCCGTCGCTGATGGGAGCTCAGCGTCGGCCGTAGGTCGCGACGTTCTTAACGTGCCGCTTAACGAGCCGACAACCGTTTATGGCTGGGACCTGACAACACACTATGGTCGGGGCACTGCTTTACACGAGCTGGGGCATGTGCTTGGCATGGAGCACGAGCATCAGAACCCTTTCGCGGGAATAAAGTGGCACGAAGAGGCGGTCTACGACTCGCTCGGTGGGCCTCCGAACAATTGGTCACGGCAAACAACGTTTCACAATATTCTCGAAAAGCTTAACGCGGCGCAGGTTCAGGGTTCGGCATGGGATCCGGATTCGATCATGGAGTACGAATTTGAACCCGGGTTGATCGATGAGCCGCAGCAGTACGATACGAACGGATTATTCCCTCCAGCAACGCTGTCGAGCGCGGATAAAACCTGGGCGGCAAAGTGGTATCCAGGGACCACCCCGCAGCCGAACACGCTCATACCTTCTCAATCGACTTCGGTCGAGCTTGCTGCCGGACAACAGGTGGATTTCTTATTTCAACCGACGGCTTCACGTAGATACACGTTCGCTACCAAAGGCGCTTCAGACACCCTGCTGGCTCTATTTGAGGAGATCAACGGACAACCCCGATTCCTGGCAGCAGATGACGATAGCGGTGAGGATCGCAACGCGAGTATTTCCTTCAAGTGCTTCGCAGGACGGAAATATCACGTGAGGCTGCGCCTATATTATCCCGGTCAAACTGGCATCACTACCCTAATTGTGACGTAGCGAATCGGCACGGATCACCCCGTGCCGAGCCGGCATCCGAACTGTCTTTACCCAGCCATCCCGTCAAAACGGGCGTTCGACAAACCGAAACGCCCGTTTTCTTTGTCATCGGCAGAATGACAAATCTCCAGCAACCCTCACGTTCTTGTGCTTGCAGCTGTTAGCCCAAAGTTCATCAGACCAGTCTATTCGCTCTTTTCGCGTGAATGGTTTTCACAGATCGACTGAGGGCTCACGATCCAATCATCTTCATCGTATTAATTTTACTTGCCGACTACGCTGAAAAAGTGTAACAGTGTGCGCCAATCGACTCATCCCCCGGTTCGAGACTCGTCGAATACTGCCTAAAACTAAATCAAGGTTGGGAGCACATCATGAAAAGAACACTTCCCCTCTCGGTACTAATGCTTGTCGTTTTGGTTGGCGCGTCCCTCAAGTACACGCAGACCGCATCTTCGAATTCTTCTAAAGAACAATCAATGTCGGTGCGAGCGGTTCCCGCGAACACCACGCTGATGCCGTTACTGACCACGACCTTCAATGTCGATCGGACAGACGACACGGCCGCAGCGACCGCATGTACGGCAGCGGCAAACGACTGTAGTTTGCGTGGCGCAATCATCGCTGCCAACGCTGACCTCAGCGCTGATCCCGTGGTCATCAACCTGCAAGCGGGGACAACTTACAATCTGACAATCGCGAATGGGACGCAAGAGAACGCGGCCCTGACCGGCGACCTCGACATCACCACCACCCTGCACCCGGTGACTATCGCGGGCGGTGGCCCGTCAACAGTTATCGACGCTGCGGGACTGACTTCCGGCAACATGCACGACCGCGCGTTTCAAATTACCGGTTCAGGAGTCACGGTGATCTTTCAGGATTTGACTATTCGAAATGGCCAGGCGGCTGATGATGGCAGCAGCGGTGCGAGCACCAACCCAACCATACAAAATTTCACCCGCGCCGGCGGCGGTATCCTTAACGGCGCAGGCATTGATGTCAACCTGGTTACCGTAAGCGGTGGTGGCAGTGTCACGCTTAATAACGTCAACATCGAGTCATGCCAGGTACTCGGCAAGGGCGACGACCAGGTAAACGAGCACAGAACGCTCGATGCCTGGGGCGGCGGTCTCGCCAGTCTCGGCGCGACCGGGAACGTGATCATTACCGGCAGTGCGTTTACGGGCAACACCGCCCTGGGCGGAAACGGCGGCAACTTCAACAATGGCGGAGGGTCCGGCGTCAGGGGCGGCTCGATCTATTTCGAAGGTGGCACGCTCAGCGTGGATGGGTCGCGAATCGTCAACAGCAACGCGACTGGCGGGAATGGGGGCAACGGTCCCGGTAATCAGCAAAACGGCGGGCAGGGAGGCATCGCGCAGGGTGGCGGCGCCTGGGTTGGCGGCACGGTTACCATCAACAACTCCACGTTCGAGAGTTGTACCGCCACCGGTGGAAATTCAGGCACCGGCCAAAACGGTACCAATAACGGCGCTGACAGTGGTGGCGGTGGTCTGTTTAGTCTGGGCAACGTTACCGTGACCAACTCAACCTTTAATCTGAACAGCGCAAACGGCGGCGACGCTGGCGATTCTTTTGGCCCGGACTGCTTTGGCGCGCATTACTCCGGAGACGGTGGTGCCGCGCGCGGCGGCGCTATCCAGGCTGACGCAGGAAGTCTGATCATCAATACCGCGACATTCGCGAACAACTCCGCCAATGGCGGTGACGGTGGAGACGGCGGACCAACGAACGTCGCATCCTGCGCTCAAAGCTCGCACGGCGCCGGCGGCCTCGCGCATGGTGGCGCGATCACTAACACCAATTCAGCCACTGTCAATATCAACCACGCCACCATCAGCGGTAACAACGCCCAGGCCGGCAACACGGGTGTGAACCAGGCTGGAGCCAATCGCCCGCCTCGCCTGGTGGCCGAAGGCACGGGCGGCGGCATTCGCGTCGGTCCTGGAGCAGTGACTTTGGAGAACACAATCATTGCCGGCAACACGGCAGCCAACGGATTGGGCGACACCACTGGCGCTCCAACCCCCGGACCCGATGTTGACGGCGCCGTCATTAGCAATGGCCACAACCTGGTTGGCAACGGAACCGAAGCTACTGGATTCAGTGGATCCGGGGACCAGACCGGCGTAAACCCGTTGCTGATGCCATTGGCCAGCAATGGTGGCCCAACTCAGACGATGGCCCTTACACCCGGTAGTCCCGCAATTGACGCCGGCGTCGCGGCAGGAGCCACGCTTGATCAGCGCGGCATGCCTCGCCCCGTTGACGATCCCGGAGTGGCAAATACCGGAGGCAGCGACGGCACGGACATCGGCGCCTACGAAGCCCAAATCCCCTGTGTCCTCGAATGTCCCGCTGATGTTAGCGTGGCGAACGACCCTGGGGCGTGCGGGGCAATCGTCAGCTATACCGAACCTTCCGGCGCCGGCTGCGGCACAGTCACGTGTGATCATCCTTCGGGATCTTTCTTTGGCGTGGGAGCTACGACCGTGATTTGTACCAGTTCAGCTGGCCCAAGTTGCAGCTTTACCGTCAACGTCACTGACGAAGAAGATCCGACCATTTCATGTCCGGCTGACATCACGGTCAACGCGCCCGTGGGCACTTGCTCGGCCGTGGTGAACTTCACGGTTTCGGGCGAAGACAACTGCGGAGCTCCGACAATCGTAAGCAGCCCGGCGTCGGGTTCCCTCTTCCCGGTTGGAACCACCACGGTAACCGCCACTGCGACTGACGCGGCCGGAAACACGAAGAGCTGTACCTTCAACGTGACCGTTAAGGACGTAACCCCACCGGTCATCACGCTCAATGGACAGACCATCACGTTGTGGCCTCCCAATCATCAGTACGAGACCGTCCAGGTGTCGGATCTGGTGGCCAGCGCGAGCGATCTCTGTGACCTGAGCGTTAACCTCAGCAGCGTGGTGATTGCGAAGGTCACCAGTGATGAACCGGAGAACAGCCCTGGCGACGGCAATACGCTCAATGACATTGTCATTGCCGCCAATTGTAAGTCCGTGCAACTGCGCTCTGAACGAAAAGGCGATGGTGACGGACGCGTCTACACGATCACGTTTAAGGTGACCGACTCGTCCGGCAATTCGAGTACGGTTACCGCCCAAGTCACTGTGCCTAAATCGCAAAACGGATCATCAGCGGTCGATAGCGGGGTCCAGTACACGGTTCTGGGCGGTTGTCCGTAACAGGCAGGTAAAACATGACCGAACCGCGAGCGGCGTCACGGATCCGCTCGCGGTTTTTTTCCTTATCAAATCGTCCATTCGTCATGGACGATTCCCACCAAATACCATGCGCTTCCCTTCTTCTCGAACACGAGCCAGAGGCTGCTCCAATCCATGCCGCTGACCTTTGGATCAAAACCGGAGAAGTGGTATCCGACCGCAATCGATTTGGGATAAACGGCCTGAATGTTGTTGGGAGTGTTGCCATGACCCATCGACGCCGGGTTGTAGTTAACACTCTCCGCGCGTGAGAAATCATGGTCAAAGATGAATCGCCGGTGATACTTTCTAAAGCTTAGCCTGATCGGATCACCTGAACCGTCATACTCACCCCACCTGTAGAGCTTCGCGCTCGCCCACATTTGGGCCAACTGGTTCTTTCTGATGACGCGATCCTGATCGAGAAGCACGGACGCGTATGGAGAGAAACGCACACCTTTCTGCGGATGAACGAAGTTTGAAAGTTTTGCGATGTTGCCGGCTTTGAGCGCTTGAATCACGCTCTTCGCACGACCGGCGATGATACGTTTTGCTTCCTGAGGAGAAAGCCTCTCAGGATCGCTGTCCTGCATTGATGAAATGCGCGGGGCGCGGTACGAAAGCCTCTGGCTTGCTCTGACGGAAAGCACGCCGGAGGCGTGCGCACCGATTGCCGCCGTCATGAGCACGGCGACGCAGCAAATTGTGAAAGCACTGCGAATTCTGGTAATCATCCGTGCGATGACGGCTGTGCGGATGGAGATTTGCCTAAGCAGCGGATCGTCGACCCGACCCGCCGCTTTCAGCATTTGATTAGGTTTCTCAAACGAAGGCGGAACTAAGACTTAAAAATATCCGGGTTGTCTTTTTGAATCTTGTCAGCCTGGGCGCCTAAATCGTCGGCCTCTTTACCCAGTTCCGTAACTTTCGTATTGACTGTGTTGGCCTTATCGATCCAGCCCTGACGACTCTCGCTGTCGATCAAGGCCTGCGGGACACCTTTGGCCGTCTGCACGAGTTCCGCGCGCTTGTTGTATTCCTTCACTTTGAGGGCCAGGTATTCCTTGAATTTGTCGTTCAATTTCAGGCGGCTGGCCTCGTCATACTTCGAAGCTGCTTCCTTGCACTTCGCTTCGGCTTTCTCATAAGCAGCAATCGCCTCTTTCGCCGTGCTGCGAGCATCATCAAGGTGCGAAACGTCCGTTGCCAGCATTTTCTTCTTCAGCTGCTCCGCCTCGGTAAGATCCTTCTTGGCATCCTGAACCGCCGAGTTGCCTTCATCGACAAGTTTGTTTGCCTTCTCAGTTTCGTTGCCACCGCTGCTGCAGGCCACCACGGCGGCAATCAAAAGAAGCAGGCCTATGAACATGCCGAGGGGGTAGTTTTTCTGCGTCATTGTTTCGATTCTCCTTGTTTGTTTTGTCGTCCTTCAGCCATTTTTCTGCGAACTCTACTGCATCCTTACCTCTGATGCGACCTTCACAATCACCGATTGGGGTTCTTGCCGTCGTGCATATAGCTCAACATGTTTTCACAATCTTGCTCGGCGCGCGCTTCCGTCCGCCGGCGTGGATCGGTACTGAGATTTCTGCTCTTGATCTCGTCAATGCACATCTGCACCACCTCGGGTCCAGGATCGAGATGTTTTGACCAGACCCAACGACTGAACACACTGAAGGCCTCATCCCGCAGAGAGCTTTGTCCGCGAATTTAAGAGCGTTGAGCCGGGGGATCTGAGGTTCATCTTTTCAAGCCAGCGGGACTGACTGTCCGGCCTGAACATAGGCGTGCTCATAGAGCATCATGCCGACCAAAGCCGGCAACGCTCCGACGATTGCAAACCAGCCGGGCATCACGTGCGGAGATGACCAGAGACTAAACAGGGACAGCAACGGGAGTAGTCCGCCCAGGGCACTCAGAAACAGGCCAAGCCAGAAGTACTTCCGATAACGCCCACGCGTCATTTCCCAAATTGCAACCCGAGCGTGGGCGGTGGGATGCGCCAGCGAGGCTTCACCCCAAATCATTAACAAATGGATCAGCGTGGAAATCGACAGCAGGACCATTAGCGGCCGGACCGATTCGAAGCTCAACGGCGAAAGCCATAGAGAAATTGGAAGCAAAATCGCGGAACCGAGCAATATTGCCTGGACCAGCAAATGCGGCGGCAACAGCGGGTTCTGCCACATGTCGCGGGCTTTTGCCTGCGCAAAAAGATACCCGGTATAAACAGCCGTCATTATTGCCAGCGGCAAGCCGGGAAGGCACCACACCAACAGGAAAATCACCCATCGATCCATAGCCGGTGTAAAGGGATTCTCCAGCGGCCCGACACTGCGGACCAGAAAAATGGCTGCAAAGAAATGCACGGCCAAAACGAGAGAATAGCCAAAAATTATGAAGCCACCTTTTACCAACCAACTCTTCCATTGAGGACGCGTAAAGAGGAGATAAAAACGTTCCGGATGTTCGAGATCCCAAATCAACAAACCGCCCGTGATCACGAGGAACATTCCCGAAATAACCGGGGCGGCCCAGAGCCACATGGGACTGTTCGCATAATCGATTCTGAACAGAACCAACAATGCCGCGACCAGGTAGACACCGCTGGCAATTCCCTTCGTCCACGTATACAAACTCACCCGCCAGTCCCACGGGATCGAATGCGCCACGTCGTAACTCAACAGCGCGGCGGCGGATGAGTTGCTGTAAGTTGGATTGCCGGAGACGACATGCTCCGGGGATTCACGCTGTTCACTCCACATGAACAGTCCTGCTTCCGGCCGGCGCGCCGCCAAAGGATCGAGCGTCGCCTGATGCGCGCCTTTGTAGAAAAGTTTGGGCAGCGTTTCCTTCTCTGGCCGGCGCACGTTCACTGCCTCGCGATTAATAATCTGGGCGACATAGGAAGTCTGATCATTCATGTCGCCGATCAGAATCGCCTGGGTCGGGCAGACGACTACACAGGCCGGCTCTAAACCAACGTCGATCCGGTGCGCGCAGAAGTTACATTTCTCAGCCGAATGATCTTCGGGATTAATAAAGATGGCGTCGTAAGGACAGGCCGCCATGCACGCCTTGCAGCCAATGCAAATCGATTTGTCAAAATCGACGATGCCGTCAGCACGTTTGAACATTGCTGCCGTGGGGCAGGCCGTGACGCAAGGCGCGTGCGCGCATTGATTACAGCGGGTCACCTGGTGCGCGCGACGAGTTTGCGGAAAGACACCGACGTCGACGTGCTTGACATAGGTTCGCGTGACGCCGATGGGGACGACATTCTCAGACTTGCAGGCGGTCGTGCAGGCATGACATCCGATGCAGCGGGTATGGTCGATGACCTTGGCCCATTGGACTCGCTCTTCACGGCCTGTTTGCGGTTCAATCATTGGGTTTTCGGGAAGCGGCGAATATAGCACGGTTTCCGCGTGTAAACCCCTAAAATCAACTGTGTACCTGGGCGAAAACGCTCAGCCTTTCCGCGCCTTGTAGATTACAACCGCAAAGTTATTGACGGGTCTTGAATCAAGCCGCTATAGTGACTTTGGTCCCGGCGTATTGCCCAACTGCCTTTGACCTCAGCTATTCACTCGGTTTCTTGCCCTTAACCCCTCTCAAGCTTTTGAGAAACTAAAATGAGTTCGCGCGAGTATTCCCATGCCTATAAAAATAGACGACCTGTTGGTCACTGCCACCGCCCATTTTGCTTCGGATTTGCACTTGAAAGTGGGTTCGTTCCCCGTGATGCGGATTGGCGGCGAGCTTTATCCGATCGCCGAAGCGCCCCGCCTGGCTCCCGAAGACACGCTCGACATGGCCTTTTCGATCATGTCGAATCGTCAGAAGCAGAAGCTGAAAGAATTTTCGGAAGTTGATATCGCTTACAGCGTGAGCGGCCTCGGCCGGTTTCGTGCCAACATCTTTCAGCAGCGCGGTTCAGTCAGCATTGTTTTGCGTGTCATTCCCGATCAGACGAAAAATTCGGGCTCGCTCGGGCTACCGCCTGTGTTAGACAAGATTTGTGAGGAGCGGCGCGGCTTAATCCTGGTTACCGGGGCAACGGGTTCCGGCAAATCAACCACACTGGCGGCAATGATCGATCGGATCAATTCGACCCGGTCAGGCCATATCGTTACGATCGAAGATCCAATCGAATTTCTCCATCGCGACAAGAAAGCCTTCGTGACGCAACGCGAAGTCGATGTTGATACGCGTTCGTTTGCCGAAGCACTGCGCGGCGCCCTGCGTCAGGATCCCGATGTGATTCTGGTTGGTGAAATGCGTGACATGGAAACGATCGAAACGGCTTTGACCGCCGCTGAGACGGGTCACCTTGTGCTCTCTACTCTGCACACGCTGGACGCGACTGAAACCATCACGCGCATCGTCTCATCGTTTCCATCCCATCAGCAAAAATCCGTCCGCATCCAATTGGCCGGGATCGTTAAAGCCGTTATCTCCATGCGACTGGTGCGCGCGGCGAAAGGCTCGGGCCGGGTGCCGGCAGTTGAAGTGATGGTTTCGACCGGTTTGATTCGCGACTACATCATCAACGAAGAAAAGACCTCTATGATCCGCGAAGCGATTGCTAATGGCGCCTCGCAATATCAGATGCAGACGTTTGATCAATCGCTCTTTGCGCTGCTCCAATCACGGCGTATTTCTTTGGAAGAAGCGGTTCACAATGCGACCAACCCCGACGAATTCAAGATGCGAGTATCGGGAATCTTGTCTACCGAACAAGCCATCGACGACGAGGGGCAGGGAAAAGCGAAGGCGGTCGAACCGTCCCGCGGAGAATTCGATTCGGTCATCGTAAAGCTCTGAAGTTTTTTGCCGGCGAGATGCGCGCCTTTGGCATCGTGGACTTTGGCGTTAAGCTAAAGCTCCAATGCAGGCTGCATTCTTACAGCGCCAGACCTGGCTAAAGTGGATCCTGATTGGCGCCGGCTGGACGGTCTTTGCCGTTTTCTTCGCAAGCGAAGCGGTCGTTTCGCACGCTTATCAGGGCCGGCCGGCCGGTTTTGGCCGCGCCTTTGTTGCTTGGGCGATTTGCGCCTCACTGTGGTTTGTCGCCACGCCCCTGATTATCTGGCTGGCCCGTCGGTTTCCACTCGACCGGCAGAGCTGGTGGTCCAGCGTTCTGATTCATCTCGGCGCCGGCGCTCTGCTCTCGTTCGTGCTCCTCGCATTGTATGTCCTGGTAATGTCGCTGACAGGGCTCTCAGCTCGACTGAGCTTTCTGGCTGCGTTTCGCAATCAGCTGGTCACCAGCTTTCATTCAGAGGTGCTGACCTATTGGATGGTGGTGGGGCTTTGTCACGGCGTCGACTATTACCGCAAATATCGTGAACGCGAATTGCGAGCATCGCAACTTGAAGCCAGGCTGGCCCAGGCGCAGTTGGACGCGCTCAAGATGCAGCTGCAACCGCATTTCCTCTTCAATACGCTCAATTCAATTTCGGTCCTGATGGGCGACGACGTTGCCGCTGCGCGGCGCATGCTAACCCGCCTGGCTGATTTTTTGAGAACCAGTCTGGAAAATTCCGGCCGCCATGAAGTTCCGTTAAGGGAAGAGCTGGGCTTTTTGAAGACGTATTTGGCGATCGAAGAGACACGTTTTCAAGACCGTCTGACAGTGCGAATGCAGATCGAGCCCGGTTTGCTCGACGCGCCAGTTCCCAACCTGATCCTCCAACCACTGGTCGAGAACGCCATTCGTCACGGTATTGCCCCTCGGGCCGGGCCTGGATTCATTGAGATTAATGCCACGCGCGAGAATGGTCGGATGCGACTCATCGTGCGGGACGATGGGCCAGGTCTGGGAACGGATTTGCCCGAAAACCTTTTGAAGGGAATCGGGCTCTCGAACACTCAAGCCCGGCTCAAGCAGCTCTACGGCGCAGAGCACGATTTTGAAATCAGGAACGCTAATGGCGGCGGCCTTGAGGTAACGATCGCCATTCCTTTCCGCAACGGTGTTGGCACAAACAGCCATTAGTCATGTCGAAGATCCGCACCATAATTGTTGACGATGAACCACTGGCCCGTCGTGGGATTCGCTCGCAACTCAGCGAGGAAAAGGATTTCGATGTGGTTACCGAATGCCGCAACGGGCGCGAAGCGGTCGAGGCGATTGCCGCTCATGCGCCTGACCTGGTGTTTCTGGATGTGCAGATGCCTGAGTTGGATGGCTTCGCAGTCGTGGAAGCCGTGGGTGTCAAACGCATGCCGTCGGTGATATTTGTCACAGCCTATGATCGGTATGCAGTACGAGCGTTTGAAGTGCATGCCCTCGATTACCTGCTGAAACCCTTTGACGATGAGCGCTTCGCCAAAGCGGTCGAACGCGTCCACAGACAGATTGATCAAGCCGGCCTTCAGGATCTGAGCCGTCGCTTGCAAGGTCTCCTGGATGATTTGAAACCGGCGCGGAACTACGTTGAGCGTTTGGTGATCAGAACCGCAGGCCGAATCTCATTTTTAGCCGTTGCCGACATTGACTGGATTGAGGCAGCGGACAATTACGTAAGACTTCACGCCGGACGCGAATCACATCTCTTGCGCGAGACTATGACCAGTCTGGAGACGAAACTCGATCCGAATCAGTTTTTGCGCGTTCACCGATCGCGAATCATAAACGTTCGAAAGATTAAGCAGCTGCAACCCCTGTTTCGCGGGGATTACGACATCATGCTCCTGGACGGTACCCGCCTCGAGTCTGGCCGCGGTTACCGAGATCGACTTCAAAGCCTGCTTACCGGGCTTGCCTGAGCATCATTTCACCCCGCGCCAGCAGCATCTCACCCCAGAATCCCAGGGTTTTGCCACAAAACAATTCCTCACGCCGCGTTTAAGAACTAGCCTGCAGCCACGGAGCCCATCCAATTCACCAGGAGAGGACTCTTTGCACGTATGAAAAACTTCACTGTTGCTCTCGGTTTGTCCTTGATTGTTTTCACGATGGTCTGGCCGCAGGGTCAAGTGAGCCCAACCAGAAAGCTTACTGATTCCGAGGTGGTTTCACAGGTTGGCTCTCTGGTCGACCAGGCCGCGGCGGACGATTCCTTTTCGGGCGCAGTCCTGATAGCGAAAGACGGCAAACCCATCTTTGAACGGGCCGTGGGCTTCGCTAACAAGGAAACCACAGCGCCAAATAAGACGGACACTCGATTCAACCTTGGTTCGATAGATAAATCGTTCACCAGCATTGCGATTGCGCAGCTGGCGCAGCAGGGCAAACTACGCTTCACCGACACGGTCGCGAAGCACCTGCCCGACTATCCGAATAAAGCAGTTGGCGAAAAGGTGACCATCCATCAGTTGCTTACACACAGCTCGGGTTTAGGCGACTATCTTGGCAGTGAGTCTCTCGGTCAATTGAAGTCGCTGCGCGAGATTTTGCCCTTGTTTGCAAACGCGCCGCTCTTGTTCGAAGCGGGGACGAAACTCCAATACAGCAATGCAGGTTATGTCGTACTCGGGCTGATCATCGAAAAGATTTCCGGCGTCAGCTATTACGAATATGTGAGTTCCCACATCTTCAAACCGGCCGGCATGAATCGAACCGGTTCGTTTGAGCGCGATCAAAAAATTCCCGACCTGGCTGTGGGATACACCAGAATGGGCCCGGACGGTCCGCAGACGGGGCCGCGCCGGCCCAACACTTCGACCCTGGCGGGCAGAGGCAGCTCTGCCGGCGGCGGCTATTCAACAGTCGAGGACCTGCTCAGATTCGCCAACGCACTCAGCTCGAACAAGCTGCTTTCACCAGAGTACTCAGAAATCGTTTTTACGGGCGGTGGTCCAGAGAAGGCGCCCGGACCAGGGCGCGGCTATGGGTTCATGCAGGGTGTAATGAATGGCGTCCGCGTAATCGGAAATGGCGGAGGCGGCCCGGGCGTCAATGCTATGTTTCGCACTTATGTCGGGCGCGGGTACTCGGTCGTAGTCCTGTCGAACTATGATCCGCCGGCGGCCCAACAAATCGCAGCAAGGATTCATGAGCTGTTAATCGCTAATTGATTTGGGAGGACCGATGAAACTCATCATCTTGGCTTTGCTTTTAGTTTCGAACTACTCAATCGCATTGGCGCAGGACGGGCCCGCGCAGGAGGTGCGGCGGCTGGAACGAGCCTGGCTGGATGCTTACGAACAGCGCGACGAAAAGGCGATGAACGCCATTGTGGCCGACGACTTCACGATTACGTTTCCGGATGGTTCGCAGCAGACCAAGCCGCAAATCATGGCTTCGCTCAAAGGCCCGCGTAGCACCGGCAGGCCGGTTCCACACTTCTACACGGAAAACGTTCAGGCACGCGTTTACGGTGACACAGTGATCCTCAGTGGCCGAGTAGTCATGGAATATCGACGTGACGGGCAAGTGATTTCGAAAGAGCAACAACGCTACACCGACACTTACGTCAAGTTAAAGGGAAGCTGGCGCGTAGTTGGGTCGCATCTGTCCAACGACAAGCCGGCGCCATAGAAACTCAATGAAAGGATAGTCATGCGAACCAAAGTTATTCTTCTTCTGATCTTGCTGCTGGCGGTGGTCTCAGCGGCGCGCGCTCAATCGGCGGCGGACACGGCCGCAATCAAACAGACTGCGCTCGACTACATGGAAGGATGGTACGAAGGCAATGCCGAGCGGATGGAAAAGGCGCTCCACCCCGAATTAGCCAAGCGAATCGTCCGCAATAGTCCCGAAGGCCGCAGCCGTCTGGATCACATGGGCGCGATGGCTCTGGTGCAGGGCACCCGACGGGGCGGCGGCAAAGAGACGCCGAAAGAGAAACAACAGAAGGACGTGATCATACTTGACGTTTTTGAGAATGCCGCCAGCGTCAAAGCCGTCATGTCCGACTGGATTGACTATCTGCACGTGGCAAAATTCAACGGGCGCTGGGTGATCGTCAACGTGTTGTGGGAGCTAAAGCCAAGAGCGAAATAGGTGTTTGAAGCTGCGGAGCAGCGGTCAGAGTTAAGCCCAAGGCGAGGCTTTGCGAGCCTTGGGTTGATGGTTGGTTGGATTTGGAGAGCCGCGAAGCGGCGACAGAAATCTCCTAACACGGTTCGGCCGATTACCTGATCGCTATCGCCCCTTCGCGGGGCTCGATCAGTTTTAGGGAAGTTGACCCAAGGCTCGCAAAGCCTCGCCTTGGGCTTAACTCTGACCGCTGCTACGCAGCTCATTGAAGTTCACGTCCGGGTTCCCGTGGTTGCGATTAGATCGGGGCGTCGTTCACCGCTCCTGTTTCTTTGCTTCCTGCCAAAGCTCTTCCATCTGCTCGAGACTTGTATCTTCAAACTTGCGGTCTGCTGCGCTCAGTCGATCTTCGAGAAAGCGGAAACGTTTACGAAACTTGCGGTTGCTTAGCTTTAAAGCTGCTTCCGGCTCGACGTTGAGACGCCGCGCAATGTTGGTGATGACAAACAGCAGGTCGCCGATCTCTTCACGGACGTGTGTGTAATCTGCTTCATCATTGGTGGTTGCGTGGGCGCTGATGGCTTCTCGCAATTCGTCAAGTTCTTCGTGCAGTTTCCCGAAAATCTCTTCTACGTTTTTCCAGTCAAATCCAACCCGCGCAACCTTCGTCGAGATTTGGTGCGCCTCCATCAAAGCTGGCGCCTTGGTCGAAACACCGTCAAGTATCGAACTGTTCTGAGTCTCGTTCGTGCTTTTACCCGCCGCGCGTTTTTCTTCCGCCTTGATTGCCTCCCAGTTGCGCAGCACCTCGGCTGAATCGCTGGCCGCTGTGTCGCCGAAGACGTGCGGATGACGTCGGACCATCTTCGCGTGAACTTCATCAATCACGTCGTCAATGTTGAATTCACCACGCTCCTGGGCGACGCGGGCAAAGAACGTGATTTGAAAAAGTAAATCGCCCAGCTCCTCACGCAAGTCGTCGGGGCGTCCCAGGCGCGCTTCCTCGAGCGCGTCGAAGGCTTCATAGGCTTCTTCCAAAAGCATGGGCGCCAGCGTCGCGTAAGTTTGTTCACGATCCCAGGGACAACCACCCGGGGAACGCAGACGATCCATCAATTCAACCAGATCAGCAAAAGTTTTCGGCATGCCAGGTAGTTTCAAGTTTCAGGTTTCAAGTTTCAAGTTGAGAACTGAGGTTAGCTTCGGGGCGCCTGAACGGAACCGGAGTCAGTACCATCCGCGTCAGCGGATGGGTTAAGGAGGCTCCCTTTGACCACAAGGTGAATTGCTGATCCCATTCGCTTACGCGAATGGTACTGACTCCATCAAGCTATGATTGGGATTCCTCGGTCTTTGCGATAATTTCAAACCCGGTGCTAAGATCAAAACGACTTAAGCAAAATTTCATCTAATGAAGCGTTCGGCCTGCGAGCCCACGCGCATGCACCCAAGATATGTCTGAAGAACAACCAGTATTCAAGGTCGTCGATCGTCGTCCTTTCAATCCTGACGGCACGCCGCGCGAGTTAACCCAGCAGGAAAAAGAAGAGGTGGAACGCGCCGCTCAGGGCGCCGCCCTCGAAAATGCCGCCAAAGCAGTGGCAGCGCAGACCGAGCCGCCAGCCCAGGCTCAATCCGAACCACCGCCGCCTGCGTCTGGCCGCGCGGAACGGCGATCCTCCGGGGGCGATCCGCTTGACGATCCGACCAGCTTTCTCAGCTTGATCATGTCGCTGGCCTCAAACGCGGCGGCGAGCCTGGGAATGATGCCGCACCCGGCAACGGGGGAAACGGGCGTCGATCTAAAAACGGCAAAACACTGGATCGATGTTTTGGGAATGTTGGAACAGAAGACGCACGGAAATCTGGACGAGCAGGAAGCAATGATGCTGGAAAACCTTCTGGCTGACCTGCGCATGCAATACGTTTCTTTTACGAACGCCCCTACGCCGCCACCGTCGAAATTCAGCGCCAGCGATATAACCGGCGGGAAATGATTGTCAGTTGTCAGTAGTTCGTTGTCAGTTGTTTGGACAACTGACTACTGACCATTGACGACTGACAAAGAATGAAACTTACTTTCCTCGGCACCGGCACCTCGACAGGCGTTCCTTCGATCGCCTGCGATTGCGAGACTTGCACCTCTGACGATCCGCGCGACAAACGTCTCAGGGTTTCTGTGCTCATCGAACACGCCGGCCAAACAATTATCGTTGACACGTCGAGCGATTTTCGGCAACAAGCTTTGCGAATTGGCCTGAAGCACCTCGACGCAGTCCTTATCACTCACTGTCACGCGGATCATATTTTCGGTCTCGACGATATTCGCCCGTTAAATTTTCGTCATGGCGCGCTCGGTCTTTATGCGAATGAACGCGCCTGGAAAGATATCCGCCGGATATTTCAATATGTCTTTGAACCGACACACTTTGGCGGAGGCTTGCCGCAGATTGTCCCACACACGGTCGTAGATGGAGCTCCGTTTTGTCTCGGCCCTGATCTTGAGATCACACCATTGGAAGTAATTCATGGGCGCTTGCCGGTAGTGGCTTATCGTTTCAACGATTTCGCGTACGCGACAGACTTGAGCGAGATGCCTCCCCGCACCATCGAAGGCCTGCGCGATTTGAAGGTGCTGGTGCTTGATTGCCTGCGCATTCGCCCGCATCAGACGCATCTCTGGCTGGACCGCGCGTTGGAGTATGTCGCAGAACTGAAGCCGCAACGCACTTTCTTTACCCACATCACTCATGATGTGAAGCACGCCCGAGATGCGAAGCTGCTGCCCGACGGTGTGGTGTGGGCGCACGATGGACTGGTGGTAAGTGATGAATGACCCCAGTTCGGAGTTCCGCCTTTAGGCGGCTGTTCCTCGCCATCGAAGTGTTCCGCCTGAAGGCGGTACTCCAAACTTGAAGATGCGCTTATTCCACGGAACCGAAAACGCCGAGATCGCGCGACCGACTGTCATGACCCTCGGGGTGTTCGACGGTTTACATCTCGGCCATCAACTCATCATGAAAACCGTCGTGGAGCGCGCGCGAGCAATCGGCGCGGTGCCGACCGTGATCACGTTCGAGCCGCATCCGCGTGCCGTCCTGCATCCCGAGTCCGCACCACCACTGCTGCAAACATTCGATCAGAAGATCGAAGCTTTGGGCGTCCTCGGGATCGAACAAACAATCGTCATCCACTTCGACGAAGCGTTTTCCCGGATTCGGGCCGAAGATTTTCTGGGCGAAGTCGTCAAGGATCGCCTGCATGCAAAAGAGGTTTATCTCGGGCGCGGCTTTGCGTTTGGACATAATCGCGAGGGGAATATCGAGCTGCTCAAAAGGATCAGCGGCCAGCTCGGTTTCATTGCCGATGAAGTTCCGGAGGTCGCTCTGCGCAGGCAGCGCGTGAGCTCGAGTCGTATCCGAGAGCTTTTGCTCAAAGGTCAGGTCAACCTGGCCCGGCGAATGCTGGGACGACCTTATGGGGTTGAAGGTCCGGTGGTTCACGGCGCCGAACGCGGCACGCAGATAGGATTTCCCACGGCCAACATTCATCCGCACAATCGAGTGATTCCCCGCGGCGGAGTTTATGTTACCGCCACCCTACTCGATGGCCAGTGGCGGCGTAGCGTGACCAATATTGGAGTGCGACCAACATTTGACGACGGCACGACAACTTCCGTCGAGACTCATGTGCTGAACTGGTCAGATGACCTCTACGGAGACGTGGTCCGCGTTCGATTCCTGCGCCGGCTGCGGGATGAAAAGAAATTCGGCTCCATAGCGGATTTGAAATCGCAAATTGAACGCGATGTGAGTCGGGCTGAGAAATTCTTTCTGCGCGCCGGAGTTAAGAGACGCTTGGCGATTGTCTGAAGTTTTCGATTCCGATGAGCTTTAGGAAACTCTGAATAAGTAAATTCCCCTCCCTCTGGGAGGGGTTAGGGGAGGGGCGCAGCTACGAGTCGATACCCCAGGAAAGATTCCGCGCGGGCTGAAAGCCCTCGCACACAAGTAATTTGCTTTTTCTCTTTGCCGTAACGGCTTCCCTCCCCCAGCCCCTCCCAAAGGGAGGGGCGCAAATGCTATTTTCAACAAACTAATAGTTGGTACCGTGACTATGAACCATCGCACCGGGCCAATTCACTGGCGATGGGGCCTGGGCGTCGCGATTGTAATGATGCTCGTCGCGCTCTGCCCCCAGATTTATTTCGCCGTTCACCGGGGCAAAAGCTGGAATGGCGCAAACCCGGTCACTCACCCGGACGAAGTAGCATACTCGGCTTACGCTGCGGCGCTGATTCGCGGCAAAGCGCGACGCTACGACCCTTACACCGGTCGCGGAGGTGAAGCCGGCTCTGCCGAATCGCTTTTCTCTATCCAGATGCTTCCGGCTTACACGATCGCGCTTCCCGGCCGCTGGCTCGGACTCTCAATCTCCACGCTCTTCTTGTTGCTTCCCGGGTTATGCGCGGTAGCGTCGTCAATTGCGCTTTTCTGGTTCATGAATTTGCTGACGCGCGATCACCGATTGTCGGCCGGTGCGGTCATCTTCATTCTTTGTCTCGGAACTTTGATGGCGGGACAGGGCGTTGTTCGCCATGTGCCAAATCTCAGCTATCTGGCTCCCATTTGGCTGTCACAGCACGTGCCGCCCCCGTCGCTTTATCATTTGCCGTTTCTTCGGCTCTATCAGCCAGCCGTCGCGTTTCCGCTCTTCTTTCTGCTTTGCATCTTCGTTTGGCGGGCGCTTAACCACGCGGGTGGCCGGCGCAGTGCGCTCAATGCAGCGTTTGCAGGTCTGGCTTTTACGGCGCTGGTGTTTTCGTACTTTTATCTATGGACGGCAGTGGCGGCCTGGCTCGCATGCATCGCACTCTTATGGTTGATCTTCAGACGCGCTGAGTTTTGGCGTCTGGTTTCGGTGATGGGCATCATTGCGGCGCTCGCGCTGCCCGGATTGATTGGCTATTTCGTGATGCTGTCAAAACGGGCGGCAACGGTAGACCGGGTCCAGGCGCTGGTCCTGACCCACCGGCCAGATCTGTTTCGCCCTGCGGAAATTGCTTCACTCCTCGTTCTTTTGCTCCTGGCATTTGGATCCCGGCGGCGACTCTTTCAGTGGCGCGAACCGATCGTTCTGTTTACTGCATCGCTGGCCCTGATGGTAATTGCAGTTTTTAATCAACAGGTAGTAACCGGCCGATCGCTTCAGCCAATTCATTACGAATGGTTCATCGGTAACTACTGTGCGCTGGCGGCGCTCGTTTTGACCGCTGGGCTTTGGTGGCGCACGCGGAATTCAAACGTCCTGACGAACAAACGAATCGCGACGATTGCTTGCCTGGCCCTGCTCTGGGGATTGGGTGAAGTCTGGCTGGCCGCGAGTGTCAATTACGATCTCAATAGCGTGGAGGATGAATTCAAACCGACCGCCGAGCGGCTGACCTCTCTCGCGAGAACCAGTGGCGGAGAAATCCGCGCCGGGGAATCGGCGGTGCTGATTTCAGATTTGTCGTTGGCCGACCGCTTGCCAACAAGAGCACCGCAGCCAGTTTTGTGGGCCCCACGAATGGCGGTCTTTCCCGGCGTCAGCGAAACCGAGAATCAACAACGCTTTTTCCAGCAGCTCTATTACCTGGGGTACGACGAGCCGAAAATTTGGCGGGAGCTGGATACATTCGAGTGGAATTTTTATGCGGGCCTCTTTCCTTATTCCCGGCTGGATCGATCGGTCAGCGGCAGCACGAGCCCCATCACACCGGAGGAACTGCGAGAGCGAGTTCGCGAGTACCTTAATTACATCGCCTCATTTGATCGGCAGCGCGCATCTTCACCAATGTTGTCGTACGTAGTCGTACCTGCGAACGAGCATTTCGACTTTCAAAACCTCGATCGCTGGTATCAGCGAGATGTTGGGGAAAGGATCGGTAACTTCATCTTGTATCGAGTCCGGTTGTATTGATCGCTACGCCTCCGGCGGCCCGGCTTTGCCTTGAGCACGCCGGAGGCGAGCGTATCGCGCTGGTTGTTGAATTTACTTCTCGCCGTTGTTCGACGGTATCTTCATTTGCTCGCGAAACAGATTCAGCAGCAGCAATTGTCCGATTCCGCCACCGTCGCCGCCGCCGCCACCGGAAGCCAAAACGTCCGGCGTAATGCGCACGTTCTTCTCGCCGATGACTTTCAAAGTCTCGATTACTGCCACGCCCTGCGCGCCCAGCGCGTTGACCTGCTCGCGATAAGCGACGCCCTGGGCTTCACCCATTAAGCGGACCTTTTCAGCTTCGGCTCTGCCGGTCTGGGAAATATAGGACGCTTCGCCTTCAGCCTCGGCTTTACGCTGTTCCGCGCGCTTCCCGGCGATCTCGACGCCCACCGTCGCGGCCATCAGGTCGCGCTGATTGTCGGCCTGTGATTTGGTCTTCTCGAGTTGAATGCGTTTCTCTTCAGCTTCGCGTTGAGCATTGAACATGTTCTGCCGCTGCTCAGCCAGAATCTTTTCCGTCTGAGTCTTCATCAACTCTTCCGGCAGGTGGATGTGACAAATCAGCACGTTCACGACGTCGACGTGATACTTCAAAAGATGCGCGCGGACGCGGGCTTCGGCGCGTTCCTGTTCTTCGTGTCGATTTTGCAGGTAGGCCATCGCCGAAGATTCCGACGCCTGATTACGAAAGATCGAGTCGATCAGCGGATGCATCACATTTTGAATCAAGCGATCGATGCCGCCGATTTTCGCCACCATGAAGGGCGCGTCTTCAGGCTTAACCCGAAAGACGACGCGCACCTCAAGTTGCATGGTAAAGCCATCCTTCGAAATGACTTCGAAAGGATTGAAAGTGTTGACGACTTCACCAGAGGTCCATTCAACGGTCTGGTTGGTAGTCGGAATCACAATAGGCGTGATCGCCAGAGTGTTGACATAGTACCGGCCCGGGCCGACCACCGTCTCCTGAATGCCGCGATACCCTTCCGGCACGACATAAGCTTCATGCGCGCCTTCATCAAGGCGTCGATCAGCCGGGTCGCCACTCATCAATTCATTCTTGATTTCTTCGGCGGCGGCTTTATCCAGATGAACTGCCGATTGTGCGGCCTGTTCCTGTTCTTCCCGCTCCATGCGCGTGCGGACCTTGGCGGCCATCTCGCGCCGCACTTCATCGGAAGGATCTTTGCCCGTGTTCGAAACGATCACGGCAACCTCGCCCGGTTTCACCTCTTTCGCCGTTTCCGGAATCACTTTGAAGAGGAGCGGGTTGATGTAGTACGTGCCGGGCAGCAGGATGTCTTTCTGCGGACCACGCTGGCCCGTGCTGTCGATGAACTCATGTCCATCCTGAAAGTTGTCGTGGCCCGGAATCGATTCGGCGACATAATCGCCGGGGTTCAAAGGCGCACCGTCCAGGGCTTCAACCAGACCAATCTGGTTCTCGTCGATCACGGTGGCGTCGAAAAGACGCACATAGAAAAGACCGGGTTTCGTTTCAGTGCCACCACTGAGCGGCATCGACTGCGTGAGGATGCGATAGGTTCCCGGTGTGAGAATGTCCACTTGCGGACCACGCTGACCTCCCGAAGAAACAAACAGTTCGGCGTTCTGATAACTGAGATGGTCCTTGATTGCTTTTCCGAGCAGACGGCCCGGATCCAGCGGCGCTCCGTCGGCCGCGGTGACTATGCCGACCTTGCCCTGTGGAATCACCGTAGCCTTCGCCACCGAAACACGGAAGAGGTAAGGATGGATGGGCCACAATCCCGGCGGCAGAGTGCGCAGCTGGATTCCTTTGACGCCGCCCTGCTTGATGAAAGCGATGGGGTCCTGAAAATTGTTGTGAGCATTCTGGGCCCGGTCCGGAGCAAAGATTCGGCCCGGAAGATTTGGCTCTCCATCGACGGCCTCAACGATACCCATTTCGTCGGCGCCGATTTCGATCAAAGGTACCGGCCGGCCGAAGAGTCTTTCAGTGAAGGGATTAAGAAAGTGCAGGCCGGGCTTGAGCACGTCAGCCTGGATTCCGACTTCGCCCTCGGTCGCCACCACGCGTCCCGGCGGCATGCGCCGGCCGAGAAAGCGCCGTTCCTTAATCGCAATTTCACGCGGCCCGACGTTCACAAAGATGCGACGCAGGAGCACGATCAGCACAATCAGCAGCACAAAGCCGACAATCACTATCGGTAGAATCGAGAAGACATCAATGTTCATAGTCAACCTCTAATTGTTTGGAGTATCGCGAGTTCGGGTTCGTCGCCTGGACTCCGCCTGAAGGCGGTACTCCGGATGCAAACACGTTTGGAAGAGAGTGTTCATTGAGTGGCGCTCGCCGCCGCTTCCAATTCGCGGCGCGCGCTGTCGAGGGTGCGCTTCAAAACAAAACCAGCGCCTGAACTCCTGGTGCGCGAAGAGAGTATCCAAAACTCTCCATCAAATAAAGCCCGCAGTTCTATGGCTGAGACATCTGACAATTTTCCTTCCCGCCAGAACCGAAGCGCCTGTTCGACCGCGCCCTGGTAAACGTCCGCGTCGTCGCTCAACGCCGCGAAGTGCAGGGCTTTGGAGGTGCCGCTGCGATTGGGCGATTCTTGCCAGGAAGCGAGTACCGCAGTCGCCAACCCCGGGTTTACCGGCAATTCATTCTTAGCCACGTAAGACATGAGCGAAAGCAATTTCGCGTCTGAGTCAGCAAGTTTTAGTAATTCCGTCAACACTCGATCATACAAGGCGGTGTCTTTGATTTGATGAGCGTCAGCGAGCGCGGACCGCTCGTCGTTTTGGGCGCGCGCGATCAGCGCAGCCTGTTCGGCCTCCTGGGCCACTATCGCCATTTTCATTTCCTCTTCGCTGCTTAATGAAGTTTCGCCAAACAAGCCGCGTGGATCCGGCAGCGGCGGTAAGATGCGTTCGGAATCATCCGGCGCAGACTTCTGCCAAAAATAAAGTCCTATTCCAATGATGGAGACGATTACGACGACGAAGATTAAAAGAAGGGTGACCATTCGGTCCCGGCAACCAAGCCTTGTTTGGCGTTTGCGGTCTGTCGGTTCAGTGGATTATACGCCTGATCAGTTCGAAAGGTTCAATACAGGCCTCGTCGATTAAGCGCGAACGCCACCCACTGGGAGCGCGGGCGCCCTCGCCCGCATTGAGCGCGAAGCGCGACAAATCTGTCAATGTAAGAAACTTGCATCCGGAAAGCGCTTTGAGACCGAGGGTTTTGTTCGCGCTTCGCGCTCAATGCGGGCGAGGGCGCCCGCGCTCCCAGTATTTAGCTCTAGTTGTCTTTTCGGGCGCGAAACCAGGCACTGCTAAAGGGCCAGTCTTCCGGCCGCGCGCAAAGCCGTGCTTTCACCGGATTGTCCTCAATGTATCGTATGGCATTCGCGAAGTGTTCTGCATTCCGAATGTAACGGTCAAAATAATCGAGCATCCAAAACTGACCCGTACGTTTAAGGATGCGATTGGCTTTGTGCGAGGTAATTGATTTGAGCGACTGCATAATTCCTGCGATCGTGAAGTTTTCAAACCTTGTCGCCAGCAAGTGAATGTGATTAGGCATAACCACCCACGCTGACAGCCGATAGCATTCCCCATCAGAACCAAGCAGCACGTTTTGAATCATCGAGGCGACGCGATGCTGCTTCATGAAGGATTGTCCGTATCCTTGATCCAAGTACTTTTCGAAGCGTCGTTGCAATAAGATCCGGTCGGCTTTGCTATTTGTAACATCCAGCTCTCGCTTCCATCGAGCGAGCACTGAAGCGGGAACGGAATCAAATAAATGCAACGATAAAAATTGCGGCAGTTCGCGTCCGTCAAAGTGAGGTAGGTAACCGCGACTATGCCAGCCAGCCTCCTTTAGCTCCTTCTGAAGTTCGGCTTTGATTCGATTCATAAGTGCCTCACTGCTAAACGGCAGACGTTCCCCACTGGGAGCGCCGGCGCCCCGCCCGCATTGAGCCCGAAGCGCGATTAGTTGTCAACGTAAAGAAACTTGCATAAGAGGTGTGCAGACGAACAAACGTCGCGCCGGATGGGGGATCGTTTTCGCCAGTGGGTTTGTTCGCGCTTCGCGTTCAATGCGGGCGAGGGCGCCCGCGCTCCCAGTGAGAAAAGTTTACCGTTGGCTGATGGCGTTGAAGAACAGCGGATAAGTAGCCAGCGATTGGCCGCGATATTGGGGCCGAAATCCGAAAAGGATGATGCGACCCTTGCCCATGCCGACTTCGACCAGCGCAGCTTTGCCTTTAATCCGATCACCGCCCAGCAGCCAGCCGGAAAGCAGAGGATCCTTGTCCTTTGGATACCAGGCGATCACCTTCACTGGAAGGTCCGCCGTTGGTTGTTTCTCGCGCTGCGCGCTCGATGCGGGCGGGACGCCCGCGGTCCCAGTATTTAGAACTTCAAATACCGGCGAGTTCTCAACCCAGGCGATCGATTCCTTCGGCATGTCCTTCGCGATTGGATTGTTTCTGTCGAGCTCGATGCGCAGGATCGATCCGGGCACATAGAAATCCGTGCGCGCCAAACCGTCGACCACATCGCGCACCGGCAACTTGAACTGCTCGATCGCAAAATCAGAAGCGCGGTTGAGACAGACAAGCGTGCCGCCGGCTTCGACGAATTCGCGCAAAGCCTTCACACCTTCTTCGCCCAGGCCGCCCGTGTATTCATCAGGCATTGCGCCTTTACGATGACCGTTGAGGATCGCGGCGCGGGGCTGGTCCGGTATGATGATCCAGTCGTACCTGGTTTTGAGTCCACCGCTGCGGACATCTCTGTCAAAAACAGGTCCCCAAAACAGACAACGAAAAGGGCCGGTGTCGTGATCGAGCACCCATCTGGTCCAGCCTTCGTCCATTGATGGCATAGACGAACGATAGATTCCGCGGCGGCCGTCTGGCGCATCGCCGCACCCGCCATTTCGGCCGACGCCTTTCTCCTTCACCGGCTTTTTTAAGGCAAAAGGTTTTGACACCGGAATCACCTTGACGTTCGTTAGCAGGGAAAGCGCGTGAGCCGTGACATCGTAGGGCGGAATCGGCCGTCCCTGAGAATCTCGCAAGTCGGGATAACGCTGAGGAATGAGCAGCGCTCGGGCGAAACCCGCGTAAGGTTGTGCCAGGCGAATCACTGCGGTGCCCTGCGTCATCATTTTCTGGTTCAGCATGAATCGACCCGGGAAGTCGAGCTCGACTCCGCCTCGCTCGAGGATGTCGAGCACTCTTCCGGGGCCTGCGGGCGGAATCAAATAAGCGAACGTTTCGTTCGGAGTCCGCGGCCGCACCGCCTCCTTCCCAATCTCATAAAACCTCTGCAACCAATGCTCGCGATTTTGCGCGGCGTTCTTCAAGAGAAAGAAAGCGACGGTCGTCATCGTATTCGTGATGTCGCGGATATGCCATTCGCCGCCTTGCCAGACAGGCCCAAAGTTTGGCGTCTCTTTCTTAGGGTCGTATCCTTCGCCCGCGCGCAGTTGCTCGAACTTAACCGTAATCGGAGTCGCCAGCCGGCACGAGGCCGTCTCCTGCAAAATCCGCACCCCGCCGTGATAATGCGAATAGGCGCGCGAAGGCGACCAGGCGTCGTAAGTCGAATCCGTCGTGATGCCTTTGTAGCCGGTGGCGCGCATTTCCTTCGCCAGATAGTTGCCGAGTTCCGTGTACCCCTCGACGATTTGCTTCGGCACGTTCGGCTCGACCGGCGGCATGTAGGGCGGCAGAAACAGACGCGATCCGAACGCGCCCTGCTGATGAATGTCGTGGACGATCTGCGGCCGCCAGACATTGAGAATCTTATCGACGACCAGTTGCGTCTCGACCTGGGTAAACGCATACCAGTCGCGATTATCGTCGTGGCCGGTGTAGTGGTGATAAAGCTCCGGTGGATCTGTGCCTTCGTAAGGCGTGCCCAAAGTTTTCTGATACCAGTTGTTGACGATATCCACCCCATCAGGATTCGTCGAAGGCACAAGCAGAATGATCGTGTTGCGTAGAATTTCCTCAATCTCGGGTTCGTTTGAAGACGCCAGGCGATACGCGATCAGCATGCTGGAAAGATACGAACCGACCTCGGTCGAATGAATGCCGCAGGTAATCGCGACTACTGTCTTGCCGCGTTTGATCAGGGATGCGGCCTTTCGATCGGCCAACATCAACTTCGTGGGCGACCCGAGAATGCGCGGGTCGGCAAGTTGCCGCTGAATCTCTTTGTATTCGTCGAGGTGAGCGAGGTTTTCCGGCGCGCTGATCGTCGCGTAAACAAACGGCGCACCCTTGGTCGTCTTGCCAATCTCTTCGAACTTCACGCGATCGCTGCCGGCATCGAGTTTCTGAAAGTACTCGACCACCTTGGCCCAGCTGGCCAGTTTGCGATCGTCACCCGGAGTGAAACCGAGAACGTCCACGGGCGCCGGGATCGTCTTGTTTTGGGCGACGGTACGACGAAGAATTGCGTCAGACTGAATCGAGAGCGCGCCGAAGAAAAACGCAGCGAGAATTAGCAACAGACGTTTGTGCATGTAAGGGCTCAGTCCGAACAGAAGTCACTACCACCCGCGTCAGCGGGTGGGATCAGGAGTCAACCCGGAAATAAAACGGGTAAAAAGACGTACGTCATGCGGAGCTACTTTATCCCACCGGCTGACGCGGGTGGTACTGACCTCATCGCGGAGCTTGCTTCAAATCCCGTGCAGCCGCAAACGAAACTCGTCGTTGAAGGCCACGATCTCCGGCAGTCGATTTGAAAATGATCGCGATTCGCGCAGAACCATCGGCAGACCACCCAGGGCGAGTTGCACTCCGTAACCAGGATTCGAAAAGACCGACGCAATACGCGGATTCAGACTCTCGTGCAGGCCGAACCTGATTGCTTTCAAAGCTGCGGGCGCAAAGCCGGTACTTCGTCTCGGGTTAACTATCTCAATCGTGCGATCGAAAATATGCAGGCGAGTGGTGACATCCCGAACCACCAAATCACGATGAACCAGGGCATTCGCGATGGCTTCCGACAACACGGCGCGATGATAATTGGCCCGGGCCACGACGGGCGCATCGGCGGGCTCACCCGGAGTTTGCGCCGGCCGCGAATCCCACAAGTCACAGTAACGCTTCACAAATCGCAGGCAGGACTCGTGGAGCGTCGCGAGGTTCCCTCGCAATTCCAGACGCTCGATAACCGGAGCCTGGGCGTTCTCGCCGCCAAAACGAGTCGCTACCACCGTTGCTCGCGGCAGAAATCGGGCAATCGAATCATCACGGCCAAAAAGGAGCAGGCCCGCAACCGTGGGCACTAGTTCATCACGGCTCTTCGTGGCCAGCATCAGGTATCGTTCGAGGATGTCGGCAGTTGGATAATCCCTGACGACTGACTCGTCGAAAGCCCCGCCTGCGAAGGCACGCATGAAACTCCACAAGTGCGCTTCGTCAATGTCCTGGATGGTCGCTTCAGGAACCGGAATGTTTTCGTAGAGTAGCGGGCGCCCATCATCAAACAGCGCGCTCAACTCTTCGGGTGAAGTTTCGCGTTTCTCAGCTCCGACGCGAACAAAGAATCTTCCGTCACGCGTGCGATAAGGACGGCGCTTGCCCTGCACATCAAGCGCGACAATGCGCCGGCCGTTATCGAAAGCAATCCTGTCGATGAATGGAATCAGCGGCGGAATAATCTCTTCGCGACAGATGCGTACCAACTCTTCCTGGACTTCTTCCGGATGATCGATTCCTTCGACGCGCAGTTGATCGTTGACGCCGAAGACAATCGTGCCACCGCCGGTATTTGCCAGCGCGACAATTCCCTGGGCAATCCGCTCGGGATTGGACAGCTTGACCTTGAGTTCGAGGTAAGTGTCTTCGCCGCCACGGACCAAACGCATCAGTTCGGTGCGCGTAGTCAGGGGCGCTGATGTCTGATAGAGATATTCCTGGAAAGAACGGTCGGTGACCGGTTCGTTGCGTTGACTACTGCGGAATCGTTTGCGAGCCACTTGTGTATTGGCGGGGCCGGCGACCCGCCCGGACGCGAACGCGCGTCTCTGGATTTCAAAGTTATGACTTCACGGGGTTCCAATGTCAGTGTAGCATAGCGCCGTTTGGAAACGCCGGTGGCACAGAGTTCAGGAAACTCTGATTAAGTAGATCCCCCTCCCTCTGGGAGGGGTTAGGGGAGGGGCGCAGCTACGAGTCGATACCTCAAAAAGAACCCGCGCGGGCTGAAAGCCCGCGCACACGGGTAATTTACTTTTCTCTTTGCCGTAGCTGCGCCCCTCCCCCAGCCCCTCCCAAAAGGAGGGGAGCAAATGCTATTTTCATTCTGACCTTGATCAGAGCTTCCTTCAGTCTGTGAGAGCAGAAAGAATCACAGACTGAAGTCTGTGCCACTCAATTAAATGTTTTCGCGTAATCACCACACCAAAGCCTATATCGGGTTGGGATCCAATCTCGGCGACCGGGCGGGAAATCTCCTGCTGGCAGTGCGCGGGATGATGGAAGCGGCCATCTGCGTCTGCCGCGTCTCATCGATCTACGAGACCCAGCCGATTAGCCAGGTCGAGCAGCCGCCCTTCCTGAACATGGTAGTCGAGGTGGGAAATCCTCTGCCGGGGCCGGAGCAAATGATGGCGCGACTCTTAAGAATTGAGTTTTTGCTCGGGCGCATCAGAGACATCAAGGATGGGCCCCGCACTATTGATCTGGATCTGTTGTTGTACGGCGATGTAGCGAGCCATACAGAATTTTTGATGCTGCCGCATCCACGTCTCCACGAGCGCCGCTTTGTGCTGGAGCCTCTGGCTGAGATTTCCCCACAGTTAATGCATCCAATCTTAAAGTGCACGGCGAGGGAGTTGTTGGAGAGTTTGCAGGACGACTCTGCCGTGAAGCGTTGGACGCCGTAAGTCTATTTGGAGTGCGGCGACTAGTCGCCGCTTTCAAAAGCGCTGACAAGTCAGCGCACTCCAAATCAACTCAACCTGGCCGTGGCCAGAAACTCCGGAGTTCGTCGCGCCTTGGTAGCCTGCTCAAACGCGTAAGCAAACTTGATCAAAGTCGGTTCACTCCAGGCGCGGCCAAAGAACGAAATGCCCACCGGCAAACCAAACACATAACCTGCCGGCACAGTGATGTGGGGATATCCCGCAACCGCGGAAGCGCTCGAGTAGCCGCCCGTGAAGTGATCGCCATTCACCCAATCGGTCGGCCATGGTGGACCACCCGTCGGCGCGATCAGCGCATCGAGCTTGCTTTTATCCATCACAAAATCGATGCCTTCCTTGCGAGTCAGGCGATGATTTTTGGCGAGCGCGTCGTGATAAGCCTTCTCAGTTAAAGGTCCTTTGCCCTGCGCCTTGATCAAAAGGTCCTGACCAAAGTAAGGCATCTCGCGATCGCGATACTGCTCGTTGAAGTCGATGATCTCTTTCAGAGACTTCACCGGAGCGCGTGGACCCAGTAAAGCCAGATAGGCATTGAGATCGGCTTTGAATTCGTAAAGCAGAACTTCCAGCTCGGAATCGTCGAACTTGCCCTGCGTGGGAATATCGGCCGGATCGACCACCGTTGCGCCACGGGTTTTAATGATGTCGATCGAGTCCTTCATCACTTTATCAACCGCGTCGCTGAATCCGAACGCCTTGCGATGAACGCCAATGCGTGCGCCCCGCAACCCATTGACGTCGAGTGATTTTGTGTAATCCGCGAAAGATCTTCCCGACCCCGCATTCGTCGCGCTATCACGCGGGTCAAGGCCGGCAAGCGCGCCGAGCAAAATTGCAGCGTCCGTCACGGTCCGGCACATGGGCCCGGCCGTGTCCTGGCTGTGGGAAATCGGCACGATGCCGGCGCGACTAACTAAACCAAGGGTTGGTTTGATTCCCACGAGCGAGTTCGCGTTCGAGGGACAAACAACCGAGCCGTCGGTTTCCGTGCCGACGCCAATCGCCGCGAGATTGGCCGCGATTGCCGCACCGGTGCCCGAGCTCGAGCCACAGGGATTACGATCGAGAACGTAAGGGTTTCTGGTCTGGCCGCCGCGGCCGCTCCAGCCGCTGCTGGAATGGCTCGAACGAAAGTTAGCCCATTCGCTCAGGTTCGTCTTGCCAATGATGACCGCGCCGGCATCTCGTAATTTTTTGGCGACAGATGAATCCTGCAAGGGGATCGATCCCGCCAGCGCGAGCGAACCGGCCGTCGTCATCATCCGATCGTGAGTATCGATATTGTCTTTGATGAGCACCGGAATCCCGTGCAGTCGCCCTCGCACTCGGCCCGTCTTCCGCTCGTTATCGAGCGCCGCGGCGATGGCCAATGCCTCAGGATTTGTTTCAATGACGGAATTGATGCCGGGACCATTCTTGTCAATTTCAGCGATGCGGTCGAGATACTTTTGCGTCAGGGATTGGGCCGTGTACTTTCCCGACGCCATTCCAGTTTGCAGGTCGTTAATTGTGGCTTCATCCAATTCGAATGATTGCGGCGGGCGAACAGCGTCTCCGCTCCCTGCTTTATCGTCGGCAAGCGCGCGCACGCTGGCCAGCGCCACGCCGCCGAGCAATCCACTGCGAACAAACTTTCGTCGATTCATCCTGAACCTCAGGTTGAAGAATGAACTATCGACCGCACTTCTATGACGAAGCACGCCCAAAGTCAAATTGGAGCCGATGTAACGCAAACTGTTAGTTTGCGGATCGGCAGAATTCTTTCGGAATTGCAGGAATTGAAGACGCAAGCTGACAGCTTGCGTTACATCAGATCAGGATTTCGTCGGGCTCTTCCATCGGAGGGCCGGGAAGACCCAGCCAGCGGCGGAACATTTTGAGGTTGAGACTGACGGGAGTGCCGTTGCGAACGCTTTCAACCAGACGCTTTGCGTCCGGCAAAACGTTGATGGCCCGCAAAGCCTGCGGATCACTTTCCAACATGATTCGTTGACCGGAATCCGCGCCAAAGGCGGCCGTAATTATTTCCTGGCGCAGTCGCAACTTAACAAAATCGATGTCCGCTTCGAGTTGCGCCGGCTGTAAGTGCTGGGCCTGCTCTTTGCGCACGTAATTACGGAAAGCATCGACGACGCGATCTGTGATGGGAAAATCCGTGGCCCTGGCCGCGCGATCATAAATGACTTTGTCGATCCGATACGACTCCAGTCCCGCAACTTTTCCCGCAGCCAGCATCCGTGTGAAATAGAAAACTGCTTCGACCAGACGGCCTCTTGCCGACGTAGCCGTCAGCGGCCGGGCCTCAATGTCCGGCGTGATCCCGCCGCCACCGTAAAAAACGCGGCCGGCGGCCGTGCGAAAAGCCGGAACGTTCGAGCGCGGCTGCGCTGATTCATTCGGCGAAGGCTGGCCGGGCTGGGTCGGCTGCGCGTTGTCTTTCTCATCGTGCCGCACGTAGTAGTCATAGAGCGAGCCGCTTGAATAATCGCGTTGCAACGATCGGCCATACGGCGTGTAATAGCGTGCGGTAGTCAACGTCAGCCCCGTGTTGTACGGCAACTGAAAAACGTGTTGGACCAGTCCTTTTCCGAAACTGGTTTCACCGACGACCAGCCCCCGACCGTGATCCTGGATCGCTCCGGCGACGATTTCGGAAGCGGAAGCGGTGTTGCGATTAATCAAAACGACGAGCGGCACGTCTTCAGGTTCGCTGCCGTTGGACTTGTAAACCGCCGGCTCATGATATTCACTGCGACCCTTGACGGAAACGATAACTTTGTCGCGCGGCAGAAATTCACTGGCGACGTCAATCGCCTGATCCAGCAAGCCTCCCGGATTACCACGCAAATCCAGAACCATCTGACGCATGCCGTCTTTTCTGAGATCGGCAATTGCCTGGTGTAGTTCGTCGTCGGTCGTATGTTGAAATCCTCCGACCAGTCCGACATAACCTGTCGTCGCGTTGATCATGAAAGCATTGCGAATCGAGGGCAGCGGCACCGCGTCGCGAATGATCTTAAAAGTGATCGGAACTTCTTCACCGGCGCGTTCCACTTTCACCAGCACTGACTTAAGGCGATCTCCGCGCACGTTCTTCGAAACTTCTTCGCTGGACCATTCGCGGGCATCTTTACCATCGACTTCGGCGATGCGATCACCGTAACGCAATCCGGCGCGCGAGGCCGGCGTGCCGTCAACCACTGATTGAACGTAAACACCGTCTTCGTGTCGCTGGATCTGAACGCCGATCCCATAAAAGCTCGACGATTGATCTTCTTTCAGCTTTTTGAATTCGGTTGACGGAAAGAAAAGGGAGTGTGGATCGAGGGTGAAGAGCATTCCCTGGATCGCAGCCTGGGTGGCCTTTTCGTAATCGATCTCGCCTACATATCTTTCTTCGACGGTGGAAATTGCCTCGCCATAATCGGCTTCAATCTTGTCGGCCTCGTATTTTTCAGCTGACGCGGCGGTGGACTTGAGACTCGCTGCGTGACGGCGTGAAGCGCGGGAACGGACGCCACCGGCCACAGTTGCAGCCAGGATTACCAGTGCCGCAACTATTGTGAACTTTTTGGACATAGTGAATTTTCGCGGGCGAGTTGCGATTCAATATAGCACAGCGGGCGCATCCTCTGAAGCGAGTTGTGGCCCGCGCATCCGGCGCGTTGCTTCACGGGCGTGGACGCCCATGCCACGCTCGCCTTGTGCGCAGTTCGCGATTCATTGAGAATGGCAGAGATGCCGCCAAAGCTGTCGATCGTTGTCCCCGCTTTTAACGAAGCTGCGCGTCTGGAGCTGTCGCTGCGAAAGATCGTCGAATATCTGCGCGAAATGCGGGGCCCGAGCGAGCTCCTGGTCGTTGACGATGGCTCACAGGATGACACGGCCGCAATTGCAGAAAAGGTGGCTGGCGATTCAGCGCCCGTGCCCATCCGGGTAATTCGTTATGCCGAGAATCGTGGTAAAGGCTACGCGGTTCGCCTCGGGCTCCTGGAAGCGCAAGCCAATATCGTGCTTTTTTCGGACGCGGATTTATCGAGCCCGATTACCGAGACTCCCAAACTAATCGAACCGATTCGCAGCGGTGAATGCGATCTGAGTTTCGGCTCGCGCGCACTCGACCGCAGATTGATCGGCGTGCATCAGCCCTGGCGGCGCGAACAGGGCGGCCGGGTTTTTAATCTGATCGTTCGACTAGCGACGGGCCTGCCTTTCTGGGACACGCAATGCGGATTCAAAGCTTTTCGCATGAGCGTCTGCCGGCCGTTGATCGAAGCGGCGCAAATCGATCGGTTTGGTTTCGACGTCGAATTGATCTACCTGGCGCACCTGGCCCAGTTGCGACTGCGCGAAATTCCGGTGCGCTGGGACCATACTGCGGGTGGACCTCTGGACGCCTCCGGAAACTACAGCCGCGACAGTGTGCGCATGATCAATGAGGTGCGGCGGATTCGCGCGGCCGCGAATGCGGGCGAATACTCAGAAGCAATCAGTGCCGCCCGCACAGCGGCCATGGTCGAGGCCAAGCCTGGTCTGTCGTCGCGTTCGTATGCTTGAAATATTTGAGATCTCAGATCTCAGATCTCAGATCTCAGATCTCAGATCTCAGATCTGAAATTTGAGATTAGACCCGGAGTAACAGATGACTGCACGATTGAACGTCAACATCGATCATGTCGCCACCGTCCGACAGGCGCGCCGCGCGCCTGAACCAAGCCTCGTCGCGGCGGCGATGATTTGTGAACAAGCCGGCGCGGACGGCATCACGATTCACCTGCGCGGCGATCGCCGGCATATACAAGACCGCGACTTGTACGTTTTGCGACAGGCAGTGACTACCTACCTGAATGTCGAAATGGCCGCCACGGAAGAAATGATGAAGATCGCGATGGATGTTAAGCCCGACGCAGTCTCTCTGGTACCGGAAAACCCAAACGAGATCACGACTGAAGGCGGCCTGAACGTACCGAAGAACATCGCCATTGTGCGCGCCGCGGTGAATCGCCTGCGTGACTCAGGAATCATGGCGAGTTTGTTCATCGATCCCGATCCGCATCAGATCGAAGCGGCGCGCGAAGTGAACGCCCAGCAGGTCGAGTTGTGCACGGCGGCTTACGCCGAAGCCACGCTGGGCGCTCACGCGATTCACGGCGAAGGCGCCGTGCGCGCCAATCAGGAATTGCGGCGGTTGCGAGAAGGCGCGACACTCGCAGCGCAATTTGGATTACACGTGGCGGCCGGTCATGGTTTGACCGTGCGAAACGTAGGAGCAGTCGCCGAGATTCCCGAGATTGAAGAATTCAACATCGGCCACAGCATCATTTCGCAATCAGTGTTTGTGGGATTGGATAGCGCCGTGCGTGGAATGAAATCGGCGATCGTCGCGGCATGAAGTCAGTACCACCCGCGTTAGCGGGTGGGTCAAACATTCTACCTGGCTTAATTGATTATCCCATCTGCTGACGCAGATGGTACTGACCTCAGACCTCAGCGCGATCCGGCCAGCTGGAGTCTCACCATCGAACGCTCGAGTTTGACCCGAGCCATTTCGAAATCCTCTTCTGTTCCGCTCCACGAACCCAATTGCTTTTCAGTGCGTTCGCGAGCCAGCCGCGCGCGGGCCGCATCGATCTCGTCGGCCCGCTCAGCAACTTCTGCCAGGACTGACACGTGATCGTCGCTGACTTCAACGAACCCGCCAGAGACATGAAACTGAAAGTTGGTGCCGTCCTGATTGTATGTGAGCACGCCGGTTTGCAGCTCCGAGATGAGCGCGGCGTGGCCGGGCAGAATTTGCATTTCGCCGCCGCGTCCGGGCACCGTGACAGAGTTCACGGATTCCGATGCCACGCGGCGTTCAGGGGTTACGACTTCAAGTTGGAGCTGATTAGCCATTTCAGTCTTCTGTGGCACAGACTTCAGTCTGTGATTTCATGCGGTCAACACAGACTGAAGTCTGTGCCACTACCAACCCTATTCCTGGTATTGCTTCGCGGCTTCAATCACTTCTTCGATCGTGCCGGTCATGTAGAAAGCCTGCTCGGGAATATCGTCATGTTGTCCGGCGATGATTTCCTTGAAACCTTTAACCGTATCTTCCAGCTTCACGTACTTGCCGTCGCGGCCGGTGAACTGCGCCGCCACGTGGAACGGCTGCGAGAAGAATTTCTGGATCTTGCGCGCGCGCGAAACGACCAGCTTGTCGTCGTCAGACAATTCGTCGAGGCCGAGAATCGCGATGATATCCTGAAGATCTTTGTAGCGCTGGAGAATCAGCTTCACCTGCTGCGCCGTGTTGTAGTGATCTTCGCCGACGATGCGCGGATCGAGAATGCGCGATGAAGACGCGAGCGGATCCACGGCCGGGTAAATTCCCAGCTCGACGATCTGACGCGACAACGCCGTGACCGCGTCCAGGTGCGCGAAGGTCGTCGCCGGCGCCGGGTCAGTGTAATCGTCGGCCGGAACATACACCGCTTGAATCGAGGTAATCGATCCAGTCTTGGTTGAAGTGATCCGCTCCTGCATCTCTCCCATCTCAGTCGCCAGGTTCGGCTGATAACCCACGGCCGAAGGCATGCGACCCAGCAAGGCCGAAACTTCCGAACCGGCCTGCGTAAATCGGAAAATGTTGTCGATAAACAGCAGCACGTCCATACCTTTATCGCGGAAATACTCGGCGACTGTCAGCCCTGACAAAGCCACGCGCAGACGCGCACCCGGCGGCTCCGTCATCTGGCCGTAAATCAAGGACACTTTCGATTTCTCGATCGCTTTCATGTCGACTTTGGTCATGTCGAACGAGCCGGTGTCGTGAAGGTTCTTGTTGAACTCTTCGCCAAATTGAATGACTTCGGACTCCACCATCTCGCGCAGCAGGTCGTTGCCTTCGCGGGTGCGTTCACCCACGCCGGCGAACACGGAAAAGCCGGAACGCGCTTTGGCGATGTTGTTGATCAGCTCCATCACGATGACGGTCTTGCCGACACCAGCGCCGCCGAACAAACCAATCTTGCCGCCGCGCACAAACGGTTGAATCAAGTCAATAACCTTGATTCCCGTTTCGAACATCTGGAGTTCGGTTGATTGTTCATCGAATGCGGGCGCGTGACGATGGATTGGATAGCGCTGTTGATGCGGAATCGGGCCGAGGTTATCCACCGGGTCGCCGATCACGTTCATGACGCGACCCAGAGTGCCTTCGCCTACGGGCACGGTGATAGGTCCGCCGGTGTCCGTCGCGTTCATGCCGCGCACCATGCCGTCCGTGGGCAGCATCGAGACTGCGCGCACGCGACCTTCGCCAAGATGCTGTTGGACTTCGCAGATTACATTGATGGGATCGGGAACCTCGAAACCGTCTGAGGTGATCCGCAGTGCCTGATAAATTGGCGGCAGGTAATCCGCGCTGAATTCAACGTCGACCACCGGGCCAATAATCTGCACGACTTTACCGACGTGTCCGTTCGAACCATTTCCGTTGGGCGTAGCCATATCTATTCAATCAACTCCTCAATAATTGGTGCGAGCCCTTACAGAGCGACAAAACTGGAAGGATTTTGAAAGGTGAGAAGATATCATAGGCGTTCTGGCTGAGCCAAACGGACGTAGGAATGAGGTCAGCACCGGGAGCGGTAGCGACCGGGCTGGCATGTCGACCGTGATTAGCCGGCGACCCCGGCACTCATCCGAAGACGGAACCTCCTTATCCCACCTCCTTACGGAGGTGGTACTGACTCCCAACCTCTCGGAACTTTACTTGTCCCATTGTCGTAGTACAATGGTGAAACGCGATGTTCCAGGTAGACACACAACATCCGACCCCGCTTTATCACCAGCTTGAACGCTCGATCCGGTTCGCCATCGCAACCGGAAGATTAAATATTGGCGACCAGTTGCCCACCGTGCGGCAATTGGCGGTTGATTTACGCATCAATGCCAATACTGTTGCCAAGGTCTACACGGAGTTAGAGCGCAGCGGCGTGGTGGAAACGCGCCGGGGCGTGGGCACTTTTGTGACCGCGCGCCCGAACGAAGCCGCCAGCCCTCGCGATCGCGAACGCCGCCTGCGCGAGCTGGCTGATCATTTTGTGTCTGAAACACACAAGCACGGTTTTTCACTCGAGGTTGTAATTGAGCATCTCGAAAAGAGACGGCGGAAGTAAAGCAAACTGTTAGTTTGCGTTCTGTCGATGCGAACAATCGCGCAAACACTTGAGATCGCTTATGAGAAGAGACAACAAGTTGATTGCTTTCGCGACTGCGGTCGCGAGCAGAAAGAGAGAAGAAATGGGTAACATCCAAAACCTGGTTGACAGTCGCAGCAGCTTTCCCGCGCCGGTAGCACCGCGACTCAATTTCATCGCCGCGCTTGCTTTTCTCGCGCCGGCCGGACTGGGCGCGCTGGCGACATTGCTGACACTGAATCCGGTGGGCGCGATTCTCGGTGTGCTGCTGGGCCTGTTGCTCGCGAAATCGCCGAAGATCGCGCGTCAATGGGAGCGGGCGGTGGTGCTTCGGCTTGGGAAGTTCGTTGGTTTGCGCGGGCCGGGACTGTTCTGGATCGTGCCGTTCGTGGACAGCATTTCCACCTGGATCGATCAGCGTGTGATCACGACCGGCTTTGCCGCAGAAGAAACCCTGACCAGCGATACCGTACCGGTCAACGTTGACGCGGTCCTGTTCTGGGTGGTTTACGATCCGGAAAAAGCCGCGCTCGAGGTACAGAACTATCCACAGGCTGTCAGCTGGGCGGCGCAAACCGCTCTGCGCGATATCATCGGCCGTACCTCTTTGAGCGATCTTTTGCGCGGGCGCGAACGGATCGAAGACGAACTGCAAAAGCTGATCGATGAACGGTCGAATCCCTGGGGCGTGACCGTGCAATCGGTCGAGATGCGCGACGTAATTATCCCCGCGGCGTTGCAGGACGCGATGTCCCGCGAAGCGCAGGCGGCACGCGAGAAAGCTGCGCGCGTGATTCTCGCTCAGGCCGAGGTCGAGATTGCTCATCAATTTGATAAGGCTTCCGAGTCTTATCATAACAATCCTACTGCCTTGCACCTCCGCGCCATGAACATGCTCTACGAGGGTTTGAAAGAGAAGGGCGCGCTGATGTTGGTGCCCAGCAGCGCGGTTGAGTCAATGGGTATGGGTGGACTGATGGGGGCGGCTGCTTTGCGGCAACAGACGCTCACCGGCAGTAAAGAAACGCCGGAGTAGTTTGAGTATGTCCCTGGCCCCTGGGCACGACGAGTAGTGTCAGAAACCCGACCGTGAGGGAGGGCATCGTCAGCAATTGACTCCCTCTAATTATCAAGCCCGTGGAATCGAAACATGTTTCAATTCCACGGGCTATGTTTATGAGTTAGACAGGATTTGCCTCAAAAGTTCGGAGTTCAACTTCTCATTCACACCGGGCTTGAGCCCGGTGGCCGGCGGCCGGAAGAAACTCGGAAACCGTTTTAACGGTTTCGTCTTCTCCCAAGAGTACATAGGCTTTGAGCACCTGGCGTTACGTCACCGCCAAAACTGAGAAACTGTTGAAACGGTTCCTTGATCAGTCCGTCGCGCTCAGCACCAGGCTAAAGCCCGGTGTGAATGAGAAGTAGAACTTCGTCCAACTTTCAGACTCTTGAGGCAAGCCAGTTGGACAGGGTTTACAGGATTAACAAGATATCAAGGCAGTTAATTCTCTTCAGTCAATCCTGTTCATCTTGTAAATCCTGTCAATAATCCGACGTTATTCTCCAGCCTCAGTCTTGATCTTCATCGCGCGCAGCACCTGCAAATCTTCCTCAGTAAACTCAAAGCTGCCGCCGCTTTCGCTCGCCGGCTGGTCTTCCGTCGGATGGGGCCTTAGCCCGATCTCGAGCTTCAGTGTCAACTCCATCTCAAAACCCGCTTCTCGTAAGCGCTCGATCGCTGCGGCGACACTGGCCGACTGCTGCACCGATTCATTGATTGCCGTGCCCACATCTTCCGCCAGACGCTTGGTCTCTTCATCCATTTCCAAAACTATTTATCGTCCTTCGGTCCACAAAAATCTTGTAAACGTGATGCTAAGCCACGTATGGTCAAGATTCAAGCCTAATTTTGCATGTAGCGCAGGCTGTCAGAGCCTGCGCATTCCTCACCGGCAGGTAGTACCCAGTTTTTCTGTAGCCCAGGCGTTTACGCCTGGGTGAGAAGCAGTGGGCGCTATTGAGTGACCTAAGCGCAACCCGAAGGGTTGCAAAGAAAGTAGCCGGTGGTCGGAGTCCGCGGAGACCACCGGATCTGATGATGAAACGAATCGCACCCCGGAGGAGTCTGTCGGAGAAATTGATCTCCGTGCCTCTGTGCGATCTCTGTGCTCTGTGGTGAGTGTTTTCTCGAGTAATTTCACCACAGAGACACAGAGATTTTCACAGAGGCACAGAGAAACGCCTTTCTCCGACAGACTCGGAGGGGTGCCAGATCTACGCAATGAATATCCCCCAGGTTGAAAATCAGGATTCGGAGGGAATGGCGACCAGTAGTCTTGCACCCCTCGCGGGGGCGGTCATGACTAATGACTTTTCCGGTGGTCTCCGCGGACTCCGACCACCGGCTACTTTCTTTGGAACCCTTCGGGTTGCGCCTCGGTCAGTCAGCGCTATTAAAGCCCCATTAATGGGGCTTTGAAAAACCACCGGTTTTCAATCCCCAGGCGTAAACGCCTGGGCTACGCAAAAGTTATCTAAATTGGGCACAACATCGTCATCACCAGACTAGACAGTCCGCGTTACATCGGCTAGCCTTCGGGGCACGCCTCTGGATTTTCAATGGCCACAAAAACCACAGACGAGCGCCGCGAGCATTTTCGCACTTCTTCGGGAATCGAATTGCCGATCGATTTTAACCCGGCGAATACCGAAGCAACGGAGTACGATCGCGACCTGGCTGATCCAGGTGAATTCCCTTACACCCGCGGCATTCGCCGAAACATGTATCGCGGCCGCCTGTGGACGATGCGGCAGTACGCCGGCTATGCGACTGCTGAAGAATCAAACGCGCGTTACAAATACCTTCTGTCACAGGGCACGACCGGCTTGTCCGTCGCTTTTGATTTGCCGACGCAGATTGGTCTGGATTCCGACGACCCGCTGGCTGCCGGCGAAGTCGGGAAAGTCGGCGTGGCCATCGACTCAATCGAAGACGTGCAGCGTCTCTTTGATGGTATTCCGCTCGCCGAAGTGTCAACGTCGATGACCATCAATGCGACGGCGGCCATTCTGTTGTGTCTCTACCTCGCCGTGGCGCGCAAACAAGGCGTTCCGCTTGAAAAAGTAACCGGAACGATTCAGAACGATATTTTGAAAGAGTACATCGCGCGCGGAACTTACATTTTCCCCCCGACGCCGTCGCTTCGTCTGATCACGGACACGTTCGCGTTCTGCGCCCGCGAAGTTCCCAACTGGAACACAATTTCAATCAGCGGCTATCACATTCGCGAAGCCGGCTCGACCGCAGTCCAGGAGTTGGCCTTTACGATCGCCGACGCGATCGCCTACGTCGAAGCCGCCGTCGAAGCGGGGCTCGCGGTTGATGAGTTCGCGCCGCGCATCTCGTTTTTCTTTAACGCGCACAACAACCTGTTGGAAGAAGTTGCCAAGTTTCGCGCGGCCCGCCGCCTCTGGGCCCGAATTATGCGCGAACGCTTTCATGCGCGCGATCCGCGCTCACAGATGCTGCGCTTTCACACACAGACGGCCGGCTCGACGCTGACCGCCCAACAACCGGAAGTTAACGTCGCGCGCACAACGATTCAGGCGCTGGCGGCCGTGCTCGGCGGGACGCAATCTTTGCACACCAATGCGATGGATGAAGCGCTGGCTTTGCCGACTGAAGACGCCGCCCGCGTGGCTTTGCGTTCGCAGCAGGTGATCGCCTACGAGTCGGGCGTTGCCGATACCGTAGATCCTTTGGGCGGGGCTTACGCCATCGAAGAGCTCACCAACGAAATCGAACAACGCGCGGTCGATTATCTCGACAAGATTGATGCGCTCGGCGGCACTCTGCACGCGATCGAATCAGGCTACATTCAACGCGAGATTCAGAATGCGGCTTACGAATACCAGCGCGCGGTCGAAACGAAGGACCAGATCGTAATTGGCGTGAACCGCTTTCAAACTGAAGAGACCGCAAAAATTAAGACGCTGCGCGTCGATCCTGCGGTCGAGGAGGCGCAAGTTGCGAGAGTTCGCGCGTTCCGTGAACGGCGAGATGAGATGACGGCGGAAACCGCTCTGGTGAGGTTGGAAGAATCGGCCCGGGGAACAGAGAATGTTCTGCCGCGAATTCTGGAGTGCGTCGAAGCATCCGCGACGGTCGGCGAAATCAGCAACCGGCTGCGACGCGTTTGGGGAGAATATCGCGAGGCCATCACGGTATAATCCGGGCATTGGCCTGAAGAAGCAGCACGCGCATCTTGCGCGTGATTCACGAGGAACACTCATACAGCCCGCGAAGCGGGCGACAGCATAAAGCCTGGGGCGTCAGCCCCAGGATCTGAGAGCAAATGTGGTGAAGCCCGCGGAGCGGGCGACAGCCGTTAACGCGAACCGTTCTTATGTTCAAGCTCGTGATTACAAAAGTGAAATATTCTCGGCGAAATAGCCAGCATGAGATCTGTCGCCCGCTCCGGAGTCTGTCTGAGAAAGGCGTTTCTCTGTACCTCTGTGAAAATCTCTGTGTCTCTATGGTGAAATTACTCGAGAAAACACTCACCACAGAGGCACAGAGATCGCACAGAGGCACGGAGATCAATTTCTCCGACAGACTCCTCTGCGGGCTCGGTAATTCTTGTGCCCCGATTCCCGGGGCTCACGCCCCGGGCTTTATGCTGTCGCGCTCTCCACGCGCTTTCTGACACAAGGTTTAGAGAGGATTTTCAAAATGAGTAATAACTTAATAGGGGCGCGCAAGGCACTTCTGTTCAGCCTTGCGATCATTCTGTGTGGTTCGCTCAACGCGCTCCAGGCGCAGCATGGTTCAGGCGCGGGCGGTGGCACCGTCGGCGGCTCCGCGGCTGCCAGCGCCGGAGCCTCTATGAAGTTGCCCGGGAAAAAACCGGTTAAGCCCGCGACCGGAAACACCACCAAACCGAAAACCGGAACCAGGCCCACTGCGCCTGACAACTCCGCCCAGATGGACGACGCGATGAGCCTGGCCGACGACGCCCGTCAGGCCGGAAGGAATGAAGCCGCCGAACGCGGGTACCAACTAGCTTCAAAACTTGCGCCTAACGATCCCCGACCTTATCTCGGCCTGGGCCACATTTACTACAATCAAAAGAAGTATCCGGACGCTGAGAAATTCTATGCGCGCGCCGCTTTGCTGGCTCGCGGCGACAGTGAACCCTACGCGCGTCTGGCCTTCACCTATTCCGAGATGGAACGGCTCGACGAAGCGCTGGTAGCCGGGCGCAAGGCCGTCAGTGCGCAACCGGAAAATTATTACGGGTATCTGGCTCTGGGTTACGTCCTCTTTCTGCGCAAGAGCTACGCCGAGGCAGAAACCACATATCGCAAAGCAGTGACGCTGGCGCCGCAACCGCTGGTCGTGTTGCATCTCGAGCTGGTGCGAGTCCTGAGCGAGCAGCGCCGCTATGGCGACGCCCTAACCGAAGCCAGAAAGGCTATCGCCGCCGACCCGAAAGACTCTTCGGCACATTTCAACGCCGCGCTCATGATGCAGAAGCTGGGTCAGCTCGAAGGCTCTTCACAAGAGTACCTGGAAGTGATCAAGTTAAGCGCCAAAGACAGTTCACCGCACTCGAACGTCGGTTTGATCTATTACATGACTGAGCGTTTCCCGCTGGCGCGCCAGCACTGGTCGGCGGCCGTCTCTCTGGGCACGACCTATCCGCCCGATCGGATCGGCCTTTTGATCATCGATGGAAAACTCACCGAAGCTCAGACCCAGTTGGAGGATTACACCAAGAAGACGCCCGAAGATGAAGATGGCTGGCTGATGCTCGGTGACGTCTATCGCGCTCTGGGAAATGATTCCGCCGCGCGCGTGACCGACGCGCGGGCTGCGCAGATTGCCCCGGAGTATGTCGGGCTCAAGCGGCCTAACCTCAGGAGTTTGAACCGCAGCGCTCAGCAGTCGTCATCGTGGAGCAGCACTCCGACGACTGGTTCTCCCACCGGTTCGCCGAACAGTGGCGAGGTCGTTATCCAAACGGTGGGCATGGCCAAGAACAACAACGGCCGGCCGGGCGAGCCCGCGTTAAGCTTCGTGCCGAGCGATCGCATGATCTTTTGTGTGATCACATTCAATATGGCGAAGGCCGGCACCAGAGTGCGTTTCGTTTGGAAGACCGTCGAAATCGAAGGCTCGCGCAACGAAGAGATCAAGACCGTTGACTATGTGACCAAACCCCTGGAGGAGAGGGTCCAGGGCAACCTGACACTGCCGCGCGATTGGCCAGTGGGCACATACAAAGTCGACATTTACATCAACGGCACCTATGCGAAGACGGTTAATTATCGAGTGTCGTAGGGAGCGTCCTAATCTCAACTCTATGTTGCCGCGGATTAACGCGGATGGAACGCGGATAAGAGCAGGAATGTTTTTCTGTTTCTTCTGATCCGCCTCTATCCGCGTTAATCTGCGGCTAATTCTTAAACGATGTGGACCGTCCTCATCATCATCTTCTTCTGGGTCCTGTTCATCGGCCTCGCCGTCTTCCTCATCATCTACAACAAGCGGAAAGAGAAGGAGCGCACTCAGGCGTTGCAACAGTTGGCCGCCACTCTCGGCTGGAGTTTCGCGGCGGACGCGCCGCTGACTCAGATTGCGTGGCTCGACCGATTCACGCTCTTTTCCCAGGGGCGCAGCAGACAGATCAGGAACTTCATGTACGGCCAGGCCCAGGGCGTGAAGGCCGCCGTGTTCGACTACATTTACGTGACGGGTAGCGGCAAAAGCCAGCAGACGCATTATCAAACGGTCGTCTATCTCGAGCCGGTGAACCTTGCGCTGCCGATGTTTTCCTTACGACCGGAGACTCTCTTTCACCGGATGCTCAGCGCGTTCGGCTATCAGGACATAGACTTCGGTCAGCGTCCTGAATTCTCAAAGCAATACATTCTGCGTGGGCAGAACGAACTGGCAATTCGGCAAGCCTTCAACGACCGCGTGCTCTCGTTCTTCGAGGGCTATGACGGCACCTGCGTGGACGCCGGCGGCAACCAGCTTTTCATCTATCGCGCCGGCCAGAGATTTCAACCACCCGAAATCGAAGGCTACGTCGGCCTCGGATTGCAGGCGATGAATCTGCTGAAGAGCTAACCCCCGGGAGCGCGGACGTCCCGTCCGCAATGAGCGCGCAGCGCGAAAAAACCCTCCCGTCGCCTCAATTGGCGAAAACATGCAAAGTCCGTTTAGGCAAGCTGACAAATACAGTTGCCAGAGACAACCTGATAGGCCTTCCGAAATCCATCGCAGTTCGCAACTTTTTTTACGTTGACAGAACCTCGCACCTCCCGTTCAATGCGGACGGGGACGTCCGCGCTCCCGGCAATGAGGTGCATGAATACCATCAAGTCCAGACTGCAAAAGGATCTCAGAGACGCAGGATGGCATAGCCGTGGTTATCTGCCGCATTTTGATGGGGGCGAGATTCCCCAAACAATTAACCTCCGCTTGGCTGATTCGCTACCGAGGGCCGTTATTGAAAAATGGCAGAGAGAATTGGAAAGGGACTACGAAAAGCGTGACAAAATACTTCGAAAGCGGATCGAGCATTACCTCGACCAGGGATTTGGTAGCTGCGCCTTAAACCATGAAAACGTAGCGAACATGGTTCAGAATTCGTTGCTTCATTTCGATGGTGTGCGTTACCGGCTGTCAGCATGGGTAGTCATGCCAAATCATGTCCACCTGCTCTTAACGCTGACGCCGCCGTGGTCAATCTCCGTGATTCTCAAGAACCTGAAATCCTTTACCTCCCATGAAGCTAACAAGCTGCTTTCGCAAAGCGGGCAGTTTTGGATGGAGGATTATTTTGATCGCTATGTGCGCGACCGGAAGCATTTCAAGAGCGCCATCGCCTACGTAGAAAACAATCCGGTCAAGGCAGGACTCTGTGCCCGGCCCGAAGATTGGCCCTACAGCAGCGCATGGTTCAAAGCACGACCCTAACACCCCCTCCCGGGAGCGCGGACGTCCCGTCCGCATTTTTCCTCCCTGGGAGCGCGGACGTCCCGTCCGCATTCTTCCTTCGCACCCTCCCGGGAACGCCGACGTCCCATCCGCTCTTTTTCCTCCCCGGGAACGCGGACGTCCCGTCCGCATTCTTCCTTCGCACCCTCCCGGGAACACCACATCCCGTCCGCCGCCTTTTTCGTCGCGCTTCGCGCTCAATGCGGACGGGACGTCCGCGCTCCCAGCATTTCTTATCCGTGTCTATCCGCGTTAATCTGCGGCTAATGAATCTGACTTTCGAACTTGATGAACACCCAAACGCGGAAGACTTCCGCACAGTCCTCGACGGCGTGCGCACTTTCAATCGCGCCCAGACCGGCAACGAACCCCCGCACCCGGTTGCCTACTTTCTCCGAGACGACGACAGACAGATTGTCGGCGGCGTCCAGGGCAGCTTCTGGGGCCGCTCAGTCCACATCGACGCACTCTGGGTAGATGAAAAGTTCCGCGGCCAGGACTACGGCTCGAAACTAATGAAGGCCATCGAAGACTACGCGCAGACCCACGCGCACCCGCTGGTCTATCTCGAAACCGCCAGCTTCCAGGCGCTCCCATTTTATGAAGGATTAGGCTACGAGATCTTCGGCCAACTCCCCGAAATCACCCCCGGCCACACACTCTATTTTTTGAAGAAGGAGTTGTAACGGTACGCACGCCTCCGGCGTGCTGAATTTGAACCTTGGACTTTGGACTTCATTCTTCGTTCATGAATCTCAAATCTGAAATCTCAAATCTTTAAGAGGTTCGGTGAGGGTGCAAAGCATAGCTCTTACCCCTTTTCCCCATAAGCCAACTCACCCATCATCTCAGCGAGCCGACTCCAGGCAATCCGCTTCCGCCTCTGCCGCTTCCGCCTAAACCAGAACAGCGAGCCACTACCATGCGCTTATGATCAAATAGCTCGTAAATGGACAGGGGTTTTGATTGCATGAGAGCTATTCTGAGCTTCCAAGTTCGATGACGGTCAAAATCCCTTAATCAGGCCGATTAATGGAAACAGGAATGAAACCACTGAGGCCACTGCGGCAAATAATATTTGGAACTCGCTCAAAGGATTCAAGCCGTCTAAAAACTCGATTACGTCCTTCCCTTCCGCTGAATCCAAAGCTCGTGCCACCCTTGCGGATTTAAGAATTGACCATTTGCGATACTCATGTATGAGCGGCGCCGAAATTAGCACCCAAGAAATGGCCCAATATACATGGATTACCATAGCCGAGATAATGTAACGAGTGTCGCCATACGTCATCACATTAATCCAATAGAAGATCGTCCAAGGAAGAAAGGCCGCGGTAATCAAGATTGAAGCAACTTGCCATTTGTTGAATAAACCGGAGACATCAGCCGCGAGCTCGCTCAACTGAACGGGGGACATTGTTTGTTTTTCCCAATTTGCTGTCTTCAAAAGGACTTCTTGGTAATAGGCCATCCACTGGTGCCAGAGAATACTAATCAGGATTGCTATAATTCCGGCCCGAATCTCTTGATAGAAAAACGAGAGTTTGCCAACGTCATAATTTACGTAGGAAAAGATCGTTCGTCCGGCGTCGTAAAACACAAAATTTCGAAGCCAGTTCGTGAACATCCAACCCACATAAACAATAAGCGCAAAGGTAAAAATACTCTTCCTATTCAAGCGACCACTGTGCAGCGGGTTAACAAGAAACACCGCGAGGGCAACAAAGACGAGCGCAACAAGAAAGTAATATCCCGATCGATTTTCGTAAAAGGCGCTGACTATGATCGGGTTGGTTAACTTCTGGAGTTCTAACTGGTATGTTTCGCGGAGCTTGATCAGTCGATCAATATCCGAAGTATTACCTTCCTGCAAAGCCTTCTTGATGCGCAAGTCCAAATCCGAAATTACTGACGTATAGTTGTCTTTAAAGGCAGCTATTGCCTTTACTGAACGAGCTGGGAGCCTTCCCGCAATGTCCTCCGCGTAGAAAACCCCATCCATGTGGGCGAACACACCGGACAGGACTACGTTCAGAATCAAGCCAGTGGCAACGATTAGAATCGCTGTCACAACCTTTCGCGTTATTAATGAGATTGACGGTGATTGCGTTTGTGCCCTGGAAGACTCGTCATTAACCATTTGGGTTCCCAATGAGGTTCTTGGATTGTATTTCTTTACCATCAACCTTTGAACTAGGATTACTCTTCGTAAGTCATTCCGAAAACCGTCTCCGTCAGCCACCCACGGAATGACTCATTATCTTGAAACTGCTTGAAAAGCTGGGCATCGTCCTTAAAGAGTGACGTGATAACTCGGCGAAGCGCCTTGTCGTGTTCGATCCTTGCGTTCTGCCGGTCAGAGTTCTTCTTCGCATTCTGGTATTTCTCGTCAGCTGAGACTCTTTCTGGAATCTCAGCAGTGATGCGCTGTTCCATTCTTTTTGGATCCGAGAACAATCCTCCATAGGTATCATTAAATTGCTTAATGATGTTCGACAGTTTGTCTATTTCCGGCTCGGGCTTGCGACCGCCCCCTGAAGTCGGCACGGGCTGGATCTCCGCATCCTCATCAAGCAGCGCGATGGCCATCGTTGCTTTCTTCTCAGCGCGGTAACTATCCATATCGATGGATTCGAGAATACCTTTGGCGAGGTCCTCTTCAATTGGAGCGGGCAACTTCGAAATCAGGAAGTTAAGGAAGATTGAGAGCTTCTCCCATTCTTGAATACCATACGGCAGTATAGTGGCGAGAAAGTCGTAGGTGCGTGTGAATGCTTTAGCTTTGCCTTTGAAGTCTACCTGCCCATCTTCGTCGAGTTCTTTTATATAGACGGCCACGCAAGCGTCGAGGATTGGATCAAGTGTGTCGCGATCGGCTCCACCCAAATACAACTCAACCAGCTGGTCGATCTGCTTGGAGGAATAGACCTGATACTGGTCTAGCTCACTCTTCAGCGTATGGAGTTTGTTCGGATCCGTCTCGTCGCTAAGGATTGTTGTCCTGTAGTAATCCGCAAAGGATTTCTCGATTGTTTCGGTATCGTTCTGGAAATCAAGGACGAAGACGTCATGCTTCTTTGGGTGCGCCCGATTCAGGCGCGAGAGTGTCTGCACAGCTTTGATGCCGCTCAGCACTTTGTCCACATACATCGTGTGTAGCAGTGGCTCGTCGTAGCCTGTTTGAAACTTGTCCGCGCATATGAGGAAGCGATGTGGGTCTTCCTGAATCTTGTCGGCAATGCTGTTGCTTGAAAAACCATTGAGCTTTGCTTCGCTAACCTTTTCGCCCTTGTATTCCGGCTCGCCAGAAAAAGCGACAATCGGCTTGTAGGGACTTTTGATTTCGGCGAGGTAGGCGGTGAAAGCGAAGAAATACTCAATCGCCCGTTGGATGCTGCCGGTCACCACCATCGCCCGTGCCTTCCCGCCGATCTTGTTCTGCCCGATCACTTGTTCGAGGAAGTGGTCCACCATAATCTCTGCCTTGTCGCGGATGGCTTTGCTGTGACTCTCCACATAGAGACGCAACTTCTTGCGAGCCTTCTTCACGTCGTACTCGGGATCGCCTTCCACCGTCTTCGCAAGCCGGTAGTAACTTGCCACCGGCGTATAGCTCTTCAGGACGTCGAGGATAAAGCCTTCTTGAATCGCTTGCTTCATCGTGTAGCTGTGGAAAGGGCGATGCTTCACCTCATCTCCGACACGATATGGAATGCCGAACATCTCCAGCGTCTTGTTCTTCGGCGTGGCCGTGAACGCAAAGTAGCTGGCATTCGGCAACAGCTTTCGGGATGAGATGATGCGGTTGATCTTGTCCTCGGTCGTTTCCTCTTCCTGCTCCGCTCCACCTTCGGAGAGCGCCATGCTCATAGCGGCAGCGGTGCGCCCACCCTGGCTGGAATGCGCCTCGTCAATGATGATGGCGAACTTCTTGCCCCGATGCTCCTCGCCGATGCTGTCCAGGACGAAGGGAAATGTCTGCACCGTGGCGACGATGATCTTCTTTCCTTCCTTGAGAAACTTGGAGAGTTGCGCAGTCTTCGAGACACCTTCACCGTCCTTCACCGCCCCGATGATCGAGGAGACTTGAGCAAAACCCCGGATCGTCTCGCGAATCTGTTTGTCGAGGATGCGCCGGTCGGTGATGATGATGATCGAGTCAAAGACATCCGTCCCGCGATTGCGAAGGCCAATCAACTGGTGCGCCAGCCACGCGATTGAGTTCGACTTGCCGCTGCCCGCTGAGTGCTGAATGAGGTAGCGCTTACCCGCACCGAACCATTCGGCGTCAGCGAGGAGTTTTCGCACCACATCTAGTTGGTGGTAACGCGGGAAAATCTGCACCCGCTTCTTTCTTCCGGTCTTCTCATTTTTCTCTTCTACGATCTGGGCGTAGTTCTCCAAGATCTCGGTGAACCCTCCCGGAGTCAGGATTCGCCGCCAGAGGTAATCCGTCATAATCCCGTAGGGATTGACCGGATTTCCGGCACCCTGGTTCCAGCCCTGATTGAACGGCAGGAACCATGAATCTTTGGCCATGCCCTTCAAACCTTTCAGCTCCGTGCACATCAGCACCTCGTGGTCGTCCATCGCAAAGTGGACGACGCACCGGCCGAAGGCGAACAACGTCTCTCGCGGATCTCGGTCTCGCTTGTATTGCTCTTCGGCATCTTCCGCCGTCTGTTTGGTCAGGCTGTTCTTCAGTTCGAAGGTCGCTACCGGCAGGCCGTTGATGAAGAGCGCGAGATCCAGCGCGCGCTTGGTCCGTTCCCGGCTGTATTGGAGTTGGCGGGTGATGCTAAACCGGTTTGCCGCGTGCCGCGCTACGGCTTCTATGTTCTGCGGCGATGGCGTCCCATAAAACAAATCCACATGATGCTTCCCGTGGCTCACGCCTTTGCGCATAACGTCAATGGTTCCCCGACGGGTGATCTCTCCCTGCAACCGAGCCAAGAACGCGCGTCGCACAGGGCCGTCAATGCGTAATTGAAGCTCCGCCGCCACTGCCTCCTGCGTGGCTTCGAGGAAAGCCGTCAACTGTTTCAAATCGATCGCGTATTCTCGATCATAATCCGTGCTCGCCCCAGCCAACCATCCGAAGTTCGTCATTGCCTCGACGATCAGCGACTCCAGTCCCTCTTCCTTGACGTTCGTCACAGGCGGGCGCTCGGCAGGTGAAGGCCTAGCGGTCTCAATTAGTTTGATTCCACCTTGCGGTCCAAACGAGAGTGAAGCATTTACCGAGGTTGAGACTGCAAGTGCGTCGTTGAGCGGCTCGGCCCTCCGCGCTAATTCGGCGTGGCGGGATTCTTCGCTCGAAAAAGCGAACTCGTCGAGGAATGAAATAAGGCGAGGGTCTTCAGCTTGGAAGGCCTCAATAAGACGTTCGGCGGCGGAGCGTGGCATTTCCAACCGAACCAAAGAACTCGTGCTAGGTGCAAGCTGCACTAGTGTCATTGCCTCCACCCGAATATCAACGGCGGCCGCAAGGCGGTAGACCAACTGCTGCCTTTGCCTTTCATCCAATGAGTTTGGTTCGCGGGCGAGAATCATGTCGACCATTACCTTTTGCTCAGAGGTCATCGGAGGCATCCGATCACGCTCCAGAGCACAAGGTTGCTGCTTGAAACGACGGAGTTGCGATTGAGGCCACTTCTCGGTGTCTGCACGAGTGTGGCAGTTTGCGCAGAGGACAACGAGATTCTCTGGTCGATTGTCATGCGATTCGCACCACGGATCGATGTGCGCCTTCTCCAGCGAAACCGGTTCACAATCGCACGCGCAGCGGTAGCGGCACTCAAAGAGCAGTTCTTCCTTGACCTTTTTCGAGATAGCGGGGCGGTCACTCATGCGATTTCCTCGGTTTCGATTTCCTCCAGCGGCTCGGCGGCGGCGAAAGGTTCGTCGGTGGTTTCGACGGGAAGGTCAGGCAGCTTGGCGGCGGCTTCGCGCACGTCCAGTTTGCCCGTCACGATGTCGGCGGTCAGGCGCATGCGGTATTCCTGCATCAACGCGATTTCGCGATTGGTACGGGCGATGGCGGTGTTGATTGAAGCTGTTCGCTCTTTGATGGTCTTAACAATCGAATCTTGATCTGCTCGCGGTGGAACAGGGATGTTCATGCGGCCATACCGACTCGAATTGAGGTTGGCTTGGTGAAGGCTCAGCAAAGCCTGGCTTCGCGCAAAAGCCCAAAAGCGAAAACTGTTGAGCAGGTAGTTCAGCCATTGCGGATTGTGCGCAGGTTTGACGCGAAGTCTTACGAGGTAAGAGGCGAAGGTGACTTGCGGCTCATTGCCTCCTTCATAAATACCAACCTTCCCAACAAGCTCCGGGCTGTTCGTTCTATTGAAAAGTAGATCGTTGTTCTCCAACGCTAACCCGATTGGAATTTGGTCAATCCCTCCGCTTTCTGGGAGGAGAACTCGGCCACCTTGGATGTGACCCATCGTGAGGACAGGGAACTTTCCGGCCGCCGTAGAACTCTCGGAAGTCCCATAATCCATTCGTGAAAGAGTCCGCTTCAGCGGGCTAATTTTCCAGTGCTCCGGGATGTCGCCGAGCCATGGGATGCCGGAGGGCTCGAGGGCGACGTCGGAGTCTAGGCCGCGCGTGACGGCTCGGTGGATGATGGCCTGTTTCTGCTCGTTCAGCAGCCCAATCAGCTTCCGCTTGGCGCGGATGAAGCCGTCGATCTTCCGGTTCGCGTGGTCCAGAAACCGCACGATGGCCGCTTGTTCGTCGGGTGTAGGCTGAGGCGTCTTGATTCCGAGAAACCGTGGCGGTGGAATCGTATTGCGCAGACCCGAGTAGAGCGGGCTGAGTAGCTTCCGATCATCCATTGCGATATAGAAGCGTTCAAGATAGCGAACGCTTTCTGGAGGAATTTTTCTTGATTCGAATACCGTGTATGCACTCGTGATCATTCCGGCGTGTGTGGACAATCCGACCGTGCGCGGAGTTTCCGGGACATCGAAGAGGCAAAATACGAAGTCACCCTTCCGAACTTCTTGGCTTGTTCCCATGTCGGAAGAAAACTTACCCTTGCCAGTCGAGATGTCCCTCACGATCACGCCGCCCTTTGTGAGCGAAAGAAGCTGGAAGTTCTTGTGATTCCCGCCAACAAGAACTTTTCGTTTCTTTAGCACAGCTCGATTCGGAATGAGTCCCCAATGCGACGGAACTCGGGGCACCCAAAGCAACCCCGATTCCTTGTATTCCGCATACGGCGTGAGCCCTTCGATCATGCCGTGGCTCCTTTCGTGATTTCGTGGAGCAAGTCTTCAGTCTCCTGTTCCAGCGCGAGGATATCGGCGCTGATCTCAGCCAGAGTGCGGAGCTGGGGCGGGTGGTAGAAGTGGCGAGTGAAGCTAACTTCGTAGCCGACTTTGGTGTCCGCCTCGACGATCCAGGCGTCGGGCGTGTAGGGCAGCACTTCGCGGCGAATGAAGGCTTCGATGCCGCCTTCCTCCAACAGAGGGATTTGTTCGAAGTCGCGGAGTTCGCTGTCGGGCTCGTATTCGACGACACAAGTCTTGCCATCGATATCCGCCGCAAACGTACCGCGCAACGGGTCGGGCTGAGCCTTGCCGGGTTTGTGGGTTTTCTTGACGACGCGCGGCGCATCCTCAACGCGCCAACTGACAGCGTTGACGATGAGCTTGAGTTCGGAGGCGCTGGGTTTGAGATCGAGTTTCTTAAGCGTTGCACCGACGTCTTTCAAGAATACGTTGTGATCCTTGAACAGGCCATCACCCAGTTCCTTGTGGAGATGGGTAGCAACATCCATGAGCATGGCGTCGCGTTTCCAAGTCGCTGGGTTCAGCAGTTTCTTTTTCTTCTTATCCGAAAGGGTCTTCCTCGGCGTCTCGGTTTCCCCGTCCTCGTCCTCCTCCTCGCTGTCGCCCTTGCCCCAATCGTTGATGAGCTTTTCGAGTTGCGTGCGAACAGAAGACGTATCTTCAAATAGAGCTTCACCCAGTTCCTCGTAGAGGGTGGTGCGAATCCATTGGTCACCGGAGGCGAAGCGCAGGGTTTCAATGCGCGCATGTGTGAGTTGGCTATGTAAACGCAGAGGACGTTCGACCTTCACCTTCCAATAGCCGAAGGCGGCGTTGGGGAAAATCTTGGACTGCGGCGTTTCCTCGAAAGCGAGGAAGGTGTCACAGATGCGCTCGATGTCGCCCGCCGAGAGTTCGCAGTTCTTTTTTCCCATATTGCGCATGGGCTTGAACCATTGGGTGGCGTCGATGAGTTGCACCTGGCCTTCGCGTTCTGTGCCCTGCTTCCGGTTGGAGAGCACCCACACGTAGGTGGCTATGCCGGTGTTGTAGAACATGTTCAGCGGCAGGGCGACGATGGCTTCCAACCAGTCGCTCTCGATGATCCAGCGGCGGATGTTGCTCTCGCCCTGCCCGGCGTCGCCGGTGAACAGAGAGGAGCCGTTGTGCACCTCGGCGATGCGGCTGCCGAGCGGAGTGTCGTGCTTCATCTTGCTCAACATGTTTGCCAAAAAGAGCATCTGGCCGTCACTGCTGCGGGTAATCAGGGAGTATTCGGGATCGCCGGCGTGCTCGATAACAAAACGCGGGTCTTTGACATCCTTCTTCGATCCTTCGCCGCTCATCCGCTCGAGGTCGCTCTTCCAGCTTTTGCCGTAAGGCGGATTGGCGAGCATAAAGTCGAAAGTGCGGGAACGGAACTGATCGTTCGATAAGGTCGAGAAGGCTGGGCCGCCGACGATGTTGTCGGCAGCATCGCTATCCCCCTCAATTTTCAGCAGGAGGTCGGCTTTGCAGATAGCGTAGGTCTCAGCATTGATCTCCTGCCCGTAAAGGTGGGTAGCCACCTGCTTGCCGTGGTCCTTCGCGATCTTTTGCAGTGTTTCTTCCGCAACGGTCAACATGCCGCCGGTGCCGCAGGCACAGTCGTAGAGCAGATAGGTGCCTGACTCGATCTTGTCTGCCACGGGCAAGAACATAAGGCTCGCCATCAGCTTGACCGCATCGCGCGGCGTCCAATGCTGCCCGGCTTCCTCGTTGTTATCCTCATTGAACATGCGCACCAGGTTCTCGAAGACGGTGCCCATGGAGTGATTGTCGAGGCCAGGCAGGTCACCCACTGGACGAGGGCTGAGGTTGATGTCTTTATCGAGGAATTTCTCGATGAGCTGGCCCAGTCCGTCGGACTCGGAGAGCCGGGGGATTTGATTCCGAAATTCGAAATTCTTGAGGATGTCCTGAACGTTCGGCGAGAAGCCGTCGAGGTAGGCCATGAAATCGTCCTTGAGCGTCTGCTGCGTCTTGCGGGACTTGAGATCTCGCAGAAGGAACGGCGAGGTGTTGTAGAAGGCCTCTCCGGAGGCCTCGCGCAGGGCGGCGTCTTGATTGGTGATTTGCTCGCGATCGAGCGCGGCCTTCATATCGAGCACGGCCTGCTTCGTAGGCTCAAGCACGGCATCGAGGCGGCGAAGGACGGTCATCGGCAGAATGACATCGCGGTACTTGCCACGGACGAAAACGTCGCGCAGGACATCATCGGCGATGTTCCAGATGAAGCCGGTAATCCAATTGAGTTGAGCTTGGTCCATTGCTCAGTCTTCGTTTTACGCGTTTCCTGGACTGTGACGACCTTGAATTGATCGAGGCCGTTCATTGTTCGATCGGACTGGAATCAGACCGGCTAGTGACTGATAAAAACTTGGGATTGTCCAGACGGGCTGAGGCGCTGCAAATATTGCATCAAGTGTGGGCAAAGAGCAAAGAGGAAAGCGCGCGGAGTGTTAAGAGATAAGAGAAGAGCGGAATCCGAAGGTAAGGGGAGAACTCTACTTTTTTCGAGCGCGTCGGGCGAGTTGCTTTGGCTTGGTGTCCGTCGCCGCTTCTGGTTTAGCTCGAAAGCCGATCGTCGGCGACTTCGGTTTTGGCGGCTGTGTTAGTCCTCGAATCGCCACGATGATCGACACTATCGCTTTGTCATGCGTACCAACCTTGCTTTCAAGTTCTGTCAGCTTGCCGGCTAACTCAATGTGAGTCGCAAGGACTTCACGCAGTTTCACGAAGGCGCGTACCACAAAGACGCTCATGTGAATGGCTTGGGTGCTGTTCAGAACGGTTGCCGCCATGATCGCGCCGTGTTCCGTGAAGACGTAGGGTGGGTACCGACGACCGCCGCGACCCTTTGAGGTCACAAATTGTGACCTCAAACTATCCTCAAACTCAGAGCGTGTCAGGCGAAAGACAAAATCTCCGGGGAACCTGTCTGCGTTTCTCTTTAAAGCCTGATTCAAGGCTTTGACTGGCACACCATAAATCGCCGCTAAGTCTGCATCAAGAATCACGCGCTGACCGCGAACCTCATGGATGAGCGGCGCGATCTGCTGGAGAGCCAGGTTGTCGCTCCTTTCGGTCTTTAGCCTGGAAGACACAGGAAACACCTTTTGGAAGTTTGGGAAAATTTCGCCGCGCATGATGCCACAAGTAGCGCAAAGCGCAAGCGCCAAGTGCTAGATGATAAGAGCTAAAGAGAAAGGGCCAATGGAGAAAAAAGCGGCAGGCTTCGCGGAGTCACCGAAGGTGACCTGCGAAGTCTCTCCGCTTTTGGTTGGGTGGGGTGAGTTGCTTCCTTTGCACAACGTCCGCGTCTGTCGCAAAGCGCAGTTGCGAGTTTCGAGTTTTGGGTTTACTTCTTCTTAACCAGCGCGCTCGCTGATTTCTTAACCAGGTCTATGGCGTGCAGGCAATCCTGCTCGTTTTGATAGCCTTCACCGGAAGCAGGGACTCAGAAGTCAGAGGTCAGACGTCGGAAATGCTCGCCCGATTGGCGGGCTCGTTTAGAGACAGAACGAGGTTGTCGCCAAAGGGCTCGGCCCCTGGCTGTTGGTTTTGCGTGTTCAGTGTGGCGCAGGCTGGACGGCCTGCGCTACACCGGGCCGGGCCGGAGGCCCAGAAATGGGAGGCAAAACTCTTAGCCCGCGTAAAACCCTCTCCCCGGCCCTCTCCCAATGGAGAGGGAGATTATTTGGGTGCGGGTGGTGGCGTGTTGCCGCCGTTGGCCTTGCGTGTGAGGCCCGAACGGCGCTCGCTCTTGCGCGTGTAGCCCATGGCTTCGTAGAGCGAACTGTCCGGACCTTCGGTTGGATCGGCGAGCACGCCGTTGACGACTAACTGCGCTTTCGAGAGAAAGGCTTCGTCGGACGTGTCTCGCTCGTTGATCGCGTGCGTCATTTGATCTTCGAGATTCGAGATCGTCTGACGCGAAGTCTGGCACGGCGTCACTATCGCTTCGAATTGCGCCAGCGTCAGCCCGCCGAACGTCTTGGCCGGGGCCAGCGTCCGCCAGGCATTCAACATCTTGTCCATTTTTTCCTGATTGCTTTTGGTGTTGGCATTGCTGAGGTCCTCCCATGTGCGCGGGGCGCACAGTGATAGTGGAAAGAGTGGCGCGCTGCGAGGGACCCGTAAGGTTTGTGGCAAAGAGAGCTCGGGGCGAAGTGGGGGAGCAACTCAGTTCCACGCGTCCGTTGACCGCGCCGGCCGGCGGACGCTGCTGATCGAGAAAGCCGCGGAAATACGCCTAAAAACTGCGTTCTTCGCGTGTGCGTCGCGCATTTTGGCATTAGTAGTTGCAACGCGCAAGCATGAACTTTCAAGTGCAAGGCATGAAGTTGCAAGTGCGAAGCATGGACTTGCAAGTGCGAGGCTTGAAGTTGCAACTACACGCCACTTAGTTGCAAGTCGAGGCGGCAAATGCGCAAGTGCGGAGCTTAAGGATGGAAGCTGAGGCTCCAGAGTTGGAAGTTGGTGGTCGAGAGTTGCGAGTCGATCGTCGAGATTTTTTGACTTCTGAAACTGGGAGCGCGGACGTCCTCGTCCGCAAACGCGTGCGCAGCGCGCGCAAGTCCTGACACAAATTCAAGCCCGGATTATTGGTCGCGCTGCGCGCTCAATGCGGGCGGGACGCCCGCGCTCCCAGCAAGGAAGCCACGGATTTGATCTTTGGAGTGCGGTGACTTGTCACCGCTTTTGAAAAGCTGCGACGAGTCGCAGCACTCCAAAATGAACCGGTGCGGTCGTGCGGTTGTGGGGCGTAGCCCCGTTTCGATTTTCCGTTTGTCGGAAAGCCAGAGCCTTTCGCACAACAGGCGGCTAAGCCGCGTCCGACAGGCTTTAGCTTGTCGAAGTCGCGCGACAAACTGAAGTTTGTCGGACATTAAGGCGCGATTGAGCCAGGGTGTTGACAGAGGTCGTTCCAGTCGCGGGAGTAAAGCGAATGGACAGGATTTACAGGATTCACAGGATTTGAAAGCTGCTTACTTCAATCTTGTTAATCCTGTAAATCCTGTCTATTTTTTTCAGAGTTCCGCTCAAGGCAGGCCGGGAGGCCTGCGTACCTACCTCGAGGCGATGGTGGGAATTGTTTTTTGCATGTGCTCGATGGCGTTGCTGCTGAGCTCTGTGACGATCACGTTCATTACGCGGAAGCCGCCGGCTTCGGGCAACTCGAAGGCGACGTCTAGATAGCCGCTGCGGCTCTCGACTATGTCGGAAACAATTTCGGTCATCTGGGTCGGGCGCACCTGACCGCGCGATTCCATTCCGCGCGCCGAGTCTGCCACGGACCAGTTCAGCAGACCGCGGGAGACACTGAGTTTGACGTACATGAGATACCGCTTGCCTGGCTCGACGGCGATGCGCTGCGATAGTTTGCCGCCGGCTTGCGCGGCCATTCCCTGTCCGCCCAGAGTGGTCACGACTTCGACCGGGCCACTGACGGTCCAATCAGCAGCGATGCCTTCGTCTCTTCCCGTGATGTCGAACGAACCGTTGCGCGCAAAGTTCTTTCCCTGAAACACGCCGAGTTCTTCGGCGCGCCAATGTTCGTAAGAGCAGACCTGGACGGTGCTGCTCGAGGAACGCACGCGGATGCCGCGGTTCTGATCGCGGCGGTCGCGGATGAAAAGGACTTTGCCGATTAGCTGCGCAAAGATGCCGGGCGCGACTTCGCCCTTGCGCTCAATGAAACGATTGCCGTTTTGATCGAGCCCTTCGAAAACCTGGTTCTCGTCAGACTGCAACCAGTTTCGATCGCGCATGTTGAGCGGCTCAATCCGGCCATCGACGTAGTAGAGCAGCGGGCCGCCCGCTTTGTACTCGTACGAAATGTGCCGGAACAGCAGACGCGGATCAACATAATAGTTTTCCAAAAGCGCGCGCGCAGTTGCGTTCGCGGCGACCGGCTGAATCTCACGCCCGCCCATCAGAGCGTTGTGCAATTGCAGAGCGCTCGCGGGGCGGCCATCGATTGTCCAGAAGCAATCAAACGTTGGGTCCTGATAAATCCAACCACCCATCTCAGGTATCCAGATCTCGGCGCCCGCATGCGTGTCGGTGCCAAACGTTCCGTCGCGGACCATCAGGCTCAGGCCGACACTGCGCGCAATCAGGCCGGCGCTTTCACAGAATGCGACATAAATCTCTGCCAGGTTGCCACAAAGCACCGGCTTACCCTCACGCATCTCCACATAGGCCTCACGCGGCACTCGTATGGCGAGACCCGGCATAGCCATTTTGTAACGGGTAGAGAAGAGCCAGTTGCGGATCCGGTTCGCGCGCTGCCAGGGCGCTTCGGAAATCTGTGCGATGCCGGCGAGTTCACGACGGAAGAAGGAAGAGTCTTCCAGGCTCAGGTGCGAGCGCGGCTGGATAGTTCTTTCCAGTTCGGGAATGCCTTTGAACGAGTTACCTTCGCGCGTCACGGTAAAAGTTGTGAGTCCCCCATTGTCGCCTTGCGGATCTGTGATGGTGATTCGGGTGGGGCCTTCGGGCAACGGAATGGCAAAGTCTGTGGGCGGCACGCCGGCGGCCGAAACGACTGTGGGTTTGAGTCGTGTGTGAGACGCCAGACGGTAACCGGCGCCAAAAGCGATCATGACGATGAGCAGAGCGATTGTGACGAGTACAAATCGCGTTCTAAATCTGCGCCAGCGATTCATAGGAGAGTCTTGCGTTTCAGAAAGCCCGCCAGAGGCGTGCGTACAGAAGCGTACAGTTGGGGAGACAACTTTTTGGGGGATTACATTATTGCCAGACGTTTGGTTGATTCGATGAGTTACAGGTTTTTGGGTTGAGCTGGAGCTTGCGGCTTGGCCGCCTGATGTGCGGAAAGGCTCTGCCTTTCCGGAAGGATCTTCAATCTATCTTTTGGGCTACGCCCAGTTGGGGGGCGTAGCCCCATTTTGATTTTCCCTTTTGTCGGAAAGCCAGAGGCTTTCCGCACATCAGGCGGCCAAGCCGCGTCCTTCAACCCCCACGTTTTCCAGAATCAGCCGCCTCCATAAGGGCGCGAGGATCTGACTCTGACCTCTGATCTCTGATCTTTGATCTCTGATCTCTGACCCCTCCGTTACGGCTTTGGCCAGCGCTCCATCTTGTAGACGCGTTGGCGGGCGGGCTTGTTGCCGCTGGCCGGAAGGATGATGGTGGCTTTCCAGACGTCCTTTGATTCAGTCTCCCAACGGAAGTCGTTGTTCACGTTCACGCCCGGACCGAATTCAACAGACCGGTCATCCAGGGATTTGGCGACGTAACGATGGCCCTCATTGCCACCGCCCAACTCGCCGTCTTTCAATTCGAAGCGGGTGGTGTCGGTAACCTTGGCCAGCGTTTCATCTTCAAAGCTGTCGACTAACAGCACAGAGTCGCCTTCAAAGCGGTAGCGTTCAAAGAAAGGTTTAACGCTATCGCCGGTGCCGCGCCAGGTGCCTTCGATCCAGCGAAGCTTCTGCAAGTCTGCCGCAGTGAATTTTCTGGTTTGCGCCGAATCAGAATTGCACGCCGCCAAAATGAAGAGGACCAACGCGAAAAGAACACGTGTGAGTTTGATTTTCATGAGGCGATTATAGCAGGGGAAGAATATCCACAGATTACGCAGATTTCATTTTAGGCATGACCTTTCCCTTACTTGTGTTTTGGCTTGTGTTTTGGAATCTGCGTAATCTGTGGAGAGGGCGGGCTTCTGAAACTGCGCTCAGCTTGAATTAATGAATGAGAAGATGAATTGCTGCTGAGCGCAGAATCAAAGCTTAAAATCTCAGATCTCAAATCTGAGATCTTCGATCCCTACGGTTTCTTCGTCGCCGGCTTGGCAGGAGTCGGCTTCGCCGGTGGCGCTACCTTCAGTTGATTCGTGACCTTCTTCACGCCGTCGGTCTCTTTGGCAATGCGTTCGGCCTCGCTTTTAGCTTCGGCGGTGTCGACCGTGCCACGCAGAGTGACTGCGCCATCGACCACGTCAACGTTAATCTTTCGTTCGGGTGTATCAGCGTCGCCAATTAACTTGGCGACAATCTTGGTGTGAATCCAGGCATCTTGCAGAGACTGGCCGATTGTCTCTTTGTTCGCCTTAGCTTTCTCGCGCTCTGCCCGCGCCTGCTCCTCGCTGTACTTCGGAGTCGGCGTGGCCGTCGCCAACGGAGTTGAAGCAGCCCGCAGGCTGCTATTCGCGTTGGCGTTGGCATTGCCGTTCACGTTCGTTCCCGCTTCGTTACAACCGATGAACGTGGTGAACGCAAAAGCCACTGAGAGCAGTACCGGCGCCAACAAGAAATTCTTCATGCCCATTGAACTATTCCCTTCCTTAGTGCGTGGAAAAAAGAATCGCCAGCTTCACCGTCAGCTGGCGATCCTTTTACCAACTTTCTCAACAGCCTCGCCGATCTTCCGCTTCGTTCTACCGAAGCCTTCCTGCACGTCGCCTTCGACGCGATCGGCGGTGCCGCTGCTTTCGAGATCACGGTTTCCGGTTAACTTACCAAGTTGTTCCTTAACCGCGCCCTTAACTTGTTTGCCTTTGCCCTTTACTTCATCTTCGTACTTCATCACATTCCTCCCTGTTTCCCACCTTGTTCCCTTGCTGGTTTTCGCTCCGTCGGGGCTAGGCCGGGCTTTGCATCGTGAATCGCCGAGGCCCTACACTACCGCTCGACGACCGGTGATCAATTGAATTACGAGCACAACCAGGGCCACGAGTAGAAGCAGGTGAACCAGGTTACCGCCAACGCCTCCGATGAGACCTAACAACCATAAGACCAGAAGCACCATTAGAATTGTCCACAACATATCGCTTTGACCGTCCTTTCTTGGAACATTGTCATTCCGTGCGAGGGGGTAGGTGCAAGGCTCATGCCAGCAAGGTAATTCGAGAATATCAGCGCTCTGCGGGGTTGTTTGAATTAAAAGCGAACGACTGCTCGCAGCGATCTGAATGATTTACAGAGAAGTATGCTTTGGACTTTGGACTTTGGACTTTGGACTTTGGACTTTGGGCTTTGGGCTTTGGGCTTCAGTCGCGCACTTCCGACTCATACTCACAATTGATTTCACCGCCGAGCAGAATGGCTGCGCCAGTAAGATAAAACCACAACATCAAAATGATCAGCGCGCCCAAAGATCCATAAGTGGTGCTGTAGGAGTTGAAGAAATGCAGGTAGAGGCGAAAACCGAGCGAGACCAGCAACCAGAGCAGCACCGCGCAGATTATGCCCGGTGAAAACCAGCGGCGACGATAATCTGTCGGGCGCAAACCCTTGCCCCGTCGCTGGGCAGCGACGTTCGGAACGAAGCGATAAATCATCACCAGGGCAATCACGAGAAAGATGAGCGCAAACGGAATTTGTAGCGCTTGCCACGTAATCGAAAAGGCGCTGCCCGCATTAATCCTGTTGGCCAGGGCTTCACCGAATTGTCCCCCGTACAAGACCAGGATTAGCGCCGAGACGATCAGTATTGAAAGCGCCACCGTCATCGCTAACGACATCAGACGCACTCTCCACCAGGGACGCGTTTCAGTCACGTCATAAGCGGAATTGAGCGCGTCGGCCAAAGCGCTGACCCCGCTCGAGGCGGCCCATAACGCCAGCAGTATTCCGAACGAAAGCTTGCCTGTGCCGCGGCCTTTGGTTACTTCGTCGAGCGTTGCCACCACCAACTGAAGTGCCGCGGATGGCATGACGTCCGCGAGATAGGCAATCATTCTTTGTTGCAGGTGAGATCCCTGGCCGTTGAAATAGCCAAACAGCGTGATGAGAAAAAGCAGTAGCGGGAACAGTGCGAGCAGAAAAAAATACGAGAGTTGGGCGGCGCGCCCAAGGATCTCATCATTCTCGGATCGGGCCCAGACGTTCTTCCAAAACTTTTTGGACAGCAGTCGCTTGAACACGGAAGTGGCACGCACATCTTGCGCGTGATGCCACGGGCAAGACGCCCGTGCTACGTCGGTCGCCTCATCTCACCATGGTTCCGGTGCGACTCCAACGGGTGTTGGTAAAGAAATCGAGGGGGTTAGTAAACGGCTTGGTTTCGTCATAGGACCAATAGACGAACATGGCGCGACCGATGACCAGGTCGCGTGGGACAAAACCCCAGGCCCGGCCGTCGAGACTGTTGTCACGATCGTCACCCATGACGAAATAAGAATTGGGTGGCACCTTGTCGGGCTTGCCGTTCAAGGCGAAATGAAAATCCGGACTGATCCTCAGGTTGTGGCCTTCGCGCGCCGCCTGAACATTCTCAGGAAAGTAGTAGACGTTGTACAACTCGCCGGGCTGACGCGGCGGATCCTCGACAATTTCCAGCGGCCCTTTCTCGTTGACATTGCGCGCGGCAATAACGTGTTCGGGCAGGGGTTCTCCGTTCACATAAACCTTGAGCCCTCTTACCTCGACAGTGTCCCCGGGCAAACCGATCACGCGTTTGACGTAATTTACTTTGAAAGGAATGTTGTCTTCATCACGATCGCGATCGGGATTATTGGGATTGCCGGGATACTTGAAGACGATGATGTCGCCGCGCTTGATGTTGCGCTGGGGCAGGATTGGCAACATCGGACCGGGCGCGAAAATGAATTTATTGACCAGCAGATGGTCACCCACCGTGATCGTATTCTCCATCGAAGCCGTCGGCACTTTGACGGCCTGCACGATGAAGGTCATTCCGAACAAAGCCATGATGACCGTGACCACCGCGGATTCGAAGTATTCGCGAATGATCGTTTTGCGGGGACCGGTTTCTCTCTCTTCCTTTTCAATCTTCTCATCGCGTTCGCGTCCATTGGGACGCACCGTACGCGGCGTGAAGACTTCAGGCTTTTCAACTGTCCCGGGTTCGGCCGACGTGACTGGTTCGTTCATTAACGACATCCTAGAGGGTTGCAGCGGCGACTGTCTAGTCTGCTCATTCGTCGGCGGTAGGCAGATTGCCGGGTCTGCTCACTGCTTCTTCAGGCCGCCGACTGGACAGTCTGAGTTACCTTTCCATTTCCATCTGCTTTAAAGCCGCCCGAGCGGCCGCAGCTTCCGCTGCCTTGATGGTTTGTCCTTCGCCGCGCGTCGCGCCTCCGTCCCATTTCAACTCCACGAGGAACATCCTTTTGTGCGGCGGTCCCAGGGTTTCGACGACGGTGTACTGCGGCCCGGGCTGGTGCGTTGCCTGTAGTTTTTCCTGGAGCATCGTCTTGGGATCGGCCGCTGCAGCGGCCACCGGATCGGCGGCGCGCAGCTCTTCGCCGAGGGCGCGTTCGACAAAACCTCGCGCGGCGTCCAGGCCCCCGTCGACAAAGATGGCCCCGGTGACGGCCTCGAAAACGTCGGCCAGCAAGGCGTGCTTGCGGCGCCCGCCGCTTTTTTCCTCGCCGCGCCCAAAACGGACAAATTCTCCGAGGCTCAGTTCAGTCGAGGTCTTGGCCAGCGTCGGGGCGCTCACCAGTCGATGCTTCATGCGCGAGAGCTCGCCCTCAGTGGCGTTGGGGTAAGCCTTGAAAAGATAGTCGGCGACGATCAAACCCAGGATCGAATCGCCGAGGAACTCGAGCGCTTCGTTGTGAAGATTGCGCGCATCACGCTGCGCGCGCGGAGAAACCTGCTCGTGCGCCCACGAGCGGTGGGTCATCGCCTGCGTCAACAGAGCCTGATCGCGAAAGCGATATTGCAGAATTTCTTCCAGTTGATCCGGATTTTCCAAGCCGTTACTTTTCACAAAAAGTCGATTCTAACAAAACGCCGAACACAGCGTCGGAAAGGACGATGCATTCGGCGTGGTTACGCGAGGCAGCTTAACTCGGGCTTATCAGCTCTTGGGCTTCTTAGGTGCGGTGCTCGCCGCCGGTGTGGTGCCGTTGGTTGAGCCATTGGTGCCGCCGTTGGTTGCCGGTGTTGAAGTCGTGGCTGCCGGCAGTGTCGTTATCGGGGTCGGCAGATCAGGCACAGGCTTTTCCGTAACGTGGGCCACCAAATCGTTCAGCCCGTCCGTGTTCGTGTTCCGATCTTTATACAAGCCAGTGAGAACCTCCATGATGGCAGCCTTGTCCGCGGCATTGGTGCTATAGGCCGCAGCGCGGGCGAACGCATCAATCTGCCGATCAATCGCCTGGTTCAGATTAGCCTTCACCAGCTTGCTCTCGTTGCTTTCAGGCTTTCCGACGAACGCCTGGTAATCAGCCGTGAGCTTGGCCACAGGACCTTCGCCATATGCGGCGGCCAGTTCATTGTAAAGGACGGGGTTCTTCTTGGGATCGCCTTCGTAACGCGCCGCTTTGATAAAGTAAGTGATCGCATTGTTTGGGTCTGACTTGGCCATCGACTTGGCGACTACCCAATTCAGGTAACCGAGCGCCTGGTCTTTGCTGCCAATCGGCGCGAACGGTTTGCCGGCTTCGATCAAACTAATCGCCTTCTTCGCGGCTGTCGCTGAGTCGGCGAGCACATTCGCGTCGTACAATCCCGCGACGCCCATGACAATGTTTACCGGGGCGTTCTCTGGATCTTTGGCCAGGATCTGCTTGCCGATCTTAATCTGCTCTCCATAGTTTTTGCTGGCAATCGCAGCTTCAAACTGTTTGCCAATGCCCGCCTGTGCTTGCAAAGCCTCATATGGCTCTACAAACTTTTCCCTCATGTACTTGGCTTGTGCATCGTTTGGATCCGCGGGGCAATTGTCCAGATATAACTTGGCCGCGTCATAGGCCACCTTCTGATCGCCCTTGCGGTTATCGAGAAAAGTCTGATACCACTTGGTCTTGTTTTCATCCGTGCACTCTTGTTTCTGAGCCAGCGCGGGTACAGCAAAAACTGTTAACGCAGCGGCGAGCGCCAAATACTTCATCGTTCGTTTCATGTCGTCCTAACGCCTCCGATTCTTACTAATCGAATGATGCAACTTCGTCGGATTGCACTACGCCTTTCGACGCAACTTTTGAGATGCAATTGCCGAGCCGCTCGTTGTCACTGCACAAACTGATCCTGGGGGGATCGGGGATTGATTTGCGACGCAGAGCGGCAATAATCAGGCAACTCCGCAGTAAGTGTCAAGTGAGAAAATTGGCGAGGACTTTGGTGTTGCAGGAATACATCAAAAATGCCGAACTCTCGCAAACTACCTTCGGAGAGTTCGGCGTGCAAAGATTGTCGCAAAACCAGCCGACGAATCCGATTTCGCCGTACTGTTAGTCCGGCTGTTTTGGCTGGCTTGGTTGATTCCCAACAGGTTTTGTCGGAGTCGGCTTGGCCGTGGTCTTCGGTCTGCTTTCCACAGGCAGGACGGTCGCCTTAACCTTGCTCTTTGATTCCGGAGCCGCGGGTCCGGTCGTGGCGCCGGTTTCAGTCCCGCTGGTGGTTTCAGCAGCCTTCTCTTCCGCGGCCTTTTCTTCCGCAGCCTTTTCAGCTTCGGTTGCGGCCCTTGTCTCTTGTGCCTCTTCGTCTAAGACGGCGGCCTTTTTGTCTTTTGACGGGGTTGCTTCATCGTCATCCGTTTGGGCCACCTGGAAGTTAATCTGAGTGCCGAAGCGTGGGCTCAAGGCGCTGTAGATCCTCCCGGCTACTGCGGCGGGCAAGTGATTGCGCGCATCGGCTCCCCGAGTGATTACCACCACCGCCAGGCGCGGATTGACTACCGGCGCGTAAGAAGTAAACAAGCCCAACCAGGATCCCTGACCGATGCAAGTTCCGGTCTTTCCGGCCACCGTCTGTTCGGGACGATAAGCCTTCCGGCCTGAGCCATAATTAACGGCGCCAATCATCCCCGGCAACATCCGCCGCCAGGCGTCGGTTTCGATATTAACTTTACGACGCACTTCGGTTTTGAATTGGCTGTTCTCTTCAACCGTTCGCGGCAGGTGTGGAACGACCAGCTTGCCGCCGTTCGACATAGCTGAAACCAGGGTGGCCAGCTGAATCGCGGTTACCTCAAAGTCGTCCCCGTGGGAACTCATATGGTTTACGGCGTATCCCGTTTTGAATAGCGGGACGCGACCGGCGTACTCGTTCACGTAGTTGATTCCGGTCTTTTCACCGAGGCCCAGCTCACGCGCATAGCCGACCATCTTGTCGAAGCCGACCACTCCACCTACGTGCTGGAAATATGAGTTATTCGAATAAGCGAGGGCGTCGGTCAGATCAATTCGATAGTTGCCGCCATCGCTGGCCGTCTCCATCGGAGAGATCACCTTCTCAGAAATTCCCGCGACGCCAGTAACCAGCTTAATCGTCGAGCATGGCTTGAATCCGCGGCGCAGACCCCAATCCTGGTTTACGACGGTATAGACGCGACCACTCTTCGGATCCATCACGACCACCGTGCCGGCGTGATGGCCCAAAGCTTCGACTGCGGCTTTGCGCACTTCTAAATCTTCGCCGACAGTGCTGTCTCTCGAGATGCTGGCTTCGGCTTCGTTGCGCATGCCTTCATCAATCGCTCGCTGTCGGGCAATCGCAGCCTGACGCGCAGCCTCCGCCCGACGACGGGCTTCTTCCTGCTGCCGGCGACGGCCGCCCTGGAACCTTCGCATTTCCGCGGCGAGCTCGCGTTTGGTCAGCTTGCGACCCGCGCGCTTTTGCAATTTGGCAATATAAGCTTGCTGTTCTCTGGCCGAGCGCGCGCGCTCAGCACGCAATTCACGTTTGGACATGTTGCGGTTGCGACGACTCGAACGCGCGGTCCGGTCACGCCCTGCGCGCGCACGTCTTCCGCCCCTGGATGATTTCGCTGATTTTTTTGAAGCAGCTCGCCCACGAGCATGCTTCGAAGATGCTTGCGTGTCGAATGATGTTGAAGCGATTAAGAGGAGAACGAGGAGAAGGTTAAAAGATATGAATGCGACCCTTGGGGAACGATTTAGTTTCATTGGCAACTCCCTCGAAAAAATGAAAAACGACGCCAACGGCGGAACAATGAAAACTCTCGTATTTTGATTTGCGGTCGAGGGGCGACGCGCCTATTCGTCCTGTAACCTTAGGAAGAGTGCCTAAATTTCAGCGATCAAAACCTTCCCGAGTTTAAATTCCACCATCTGCCAAATGTGAGGCGGGACCAGCTTCCCGTGGGCAGCCTCAATCGGGTTTGCTTTGAGGCCGGCCCAACTATAACATCCGGTATAACGAAACAGCAACACGAAAATCAGCCATTCTTATGAGATGACTGGCCCGCTTTTTGCTGCTTCGAATGCGCTTTGTCTAGATTTCTAAACAGTTTCCGAGTTCGTTTGCTGCTGCTGCTGGCAGTGCTGCTGGTCTTAACCCTAAGTGTTCAATATTACGTGAGCCAGCGGTCGGTTCGCAGCAATACGCAATTCATTGCCAGGCAACAACGCGCGGTCATGGCGGGCGTCGCGCTGGGTGTGAACAGTCTTTCCAGTGGCTTGTATCTGGACCAGATGCGTGACCAGGTTAATCCGGCGCTGCTCGGTCAACAGGCAGAGCGGGTAAAAAACGTTTTGATCGTTGATGAGGCAGGCAATATCAAAGACAGCCTCGATAAAGATCAGGTTCCCCAATTCAATCCGGACAAATCGATTCGCTACGTGAAGGTGAAAGATGTCTCGCTGCCGCCGTTGCGGCCTGCGGTCGACCTGCCCTCTGGTGAGGCCCGGCTGCCTGAGGGGATGGCCATCGGTAACTTCACCGCGGCTAATGATCCGGGCGGCTTCTATTTTCCGGTGACCACGACCGACGGCACGCGCTATGTAATTGTGGTGCTGGCGTCGGCCAATAGCATGATGACGGTCTTAAATCGGCAGGCCCGCCAGTCCCTGCTTCTGACCCTCGCAGTTCTTTTAGTCACGACTTGTCTGACCGGTCTGGTCGTATGGCAATTTACGCGGCCGATCAAATCTCTGTCCAACGCCGCGCGCCGCATCGCCGCAGGTGATTTTTCTTATCGAGTGCCGGAGAAGAAACGCCAGGACGAGATGGGCGAACTGACGGAACTCTTTAACGAGATGACCGTCAAGCTGGCACGCACGCGTGAACTCGAAGCGCAGCTCTACAATGCCGAAAAGGCAATCGTGGTCAGCCGCCTGGCGTCGGCAATTGCGCACGAGATTCGCAACCCGCTGAACTACATCAATCTGACGCTCGATCATTTGCGGGTGACCTTCCCGCCGGATGATCCGGGGAAGCAGGAAAAGTTCGACAGTCTGACGAGACAACTGAAAGCCGAAGTCGCGCGCATCAACGATCGCATCACTGAGTTTCTTAACTATTCCCGTCCGCCAAAACTGAATCCGGAGCCGCTCGATCTCGAAGCGCTGGCCCGTGACGCCCTGCGCATCTTCGAGGTGCAGACCAGCGAAACCGGAGTCAAAGCAACGGTCAGGGCGAACGGGACTGTGCCCGCAGTCATCGCCGATCCGGATTCGTTGCATTCGGCACTGACAAATCTGATCATTAACGGCTTGCAGGCAATGGACGGAAACGGCGGGGCGCTCGAAATCAGTCTGACGAGCGAAGATGAAGGCCGGCGTGCTCGCATAGAGGTGACGGACTCGGGCCGCGGGATTGACGCTGACGATATTTCAAAGGTATTTGAACCTTATTATTCGACCAAGGAAACGGGAACCGGGCTGGGCCTGGCGATCGTCAAGAAAGCCGTAGACGACCACCAGGGGACGATTGCGGTCCGATCGAAAGTTGGCGAGGGAACGACGTTCACCATTACGCTGCCGACGTCAGGACCGGCCGCGTAGCTATGAGTGTGAACCAGAGTTTATTACGCATACTCTGGGTTCCGCTGGCTCAGCCACGCTGATCCGCGGCAAGTCTACGACTTGCCGGAGAGTCGGACTGAAGATTTTGGGTCTATGACCACAGAAGGCACCAGGTCAGAGACCGGGAGAGGAAGAACGTTGGCTCCGGCAAGTCACAGACTTGCCGCGCATCAGCATGGCCGAGCCAGCAGACGAGAAAGCCTATGACACCAGGGAATCGCTTCAGAACCTTGATTCGTATACGATCCCGTCGCTACCGCTCGGGGTTCTGACACTATAAATCATGCCAAGAAAAACCATTCTTGTTGTTGACGACGATAAACCGCAGCGCGACATCCTGCAGGAAATTCTGACCAGCGCCGGATATGACGTTACCTCGGCCGCCTCCGGCGAAGCGGCGATGAAGTTCGCCCATGATCGCAGTTTCGATCTGGCCCTGACCGATCTCAAGATGACCGGGATGGACGGCATCGAGTTGTTGCAGCAGTTACTCGCACACGACTCTTCCATCATCGTGCTGCTGTTGACGGCGCATGGAACCATCGACTCTGCGAAAGAGGCTTTGCGGCGCGGTGCATTCGACTACCTGCAAAAGCCCTTCGATCGCGAGCGTTTGCTGGAAACAATCAAGCGCGCGCTCGGGACACTGGACAAAATCGACGTAGAGATCATTTCGGCTTCGCCGAAGATGGAAGCCGTTAAGAAGATGATTCTGAAGGTCGCCCGTTCGAGCTCGACGGTTCTGATCCGCGGCGAGTCGGGAACCGGCAAGGAATTGATTGCCCGCGCCATCCATAATCAATCGCCGCGCAACTCGGAGATGTTCCAGGCGGTAAATTGTGCGGCTATCAACGAAAACCTGCTTGAATCAGAATTGTTCGGTCACGAAAAGGGATCGTTCACGGGCGCCCACGCCGACAAAAAAGGGCTGTTCGAAGTTGCCGACCGCGGCACGCTTTTCCTCGATGAAATTGCCGAGCTCGATGTCAGCATGCAGGCCAAACTTTTGCGCGCGTTGCAGGAGCGCCGGATCCGCCGTGTGGGCGCCACTTTTGAACTCCCCGTGGACGTTCGCGTGGTGGCCGCCACCAATCGCGACCTGCGGGCCATGGTCGCCGACGGACGTTTTCGCGACGACCTTTACTATCGCATCAACGTTCTGTCGATCGACGTGCCGCCGTTGCGCGAGCGCCGCGAAGACATCCCCGTGCTCATCGATTTTTTCCTGAAGAAGCACACCCGAAACACTTCACGTCTGGTCCGGGGCCTGACGACTGAAACGAAACGGATACTGAACGACTACGGCTGGCCCGGTAATGTGCGACAGCTCGAGTCGGCGATTGAACGCGCAATCCTTTTATGCGAAGGCGATATGATCTCTCCTGACGATTTGCCTTCCGAAGTCCGGCAGGAGTCTCAGACGCCCATCAGCGGCGGGTTCAAACTGCCTGCCGAAGGAATCAACTTTGAAGAAGTCGAGAAGAACCTCATCCTGCAAGCCATGGATCAGACTGATTACAACATCACGAAATCAGCCAAGCTGCTCGGTCTGACCTTCCGCACTTTGCAGTACCGCCTGGAAAAGTTCGGAATTAAGAAGGCGGATGGCAAAGAAGCGGAACCCGAAGAGGAGTAGGCGTGTCTAAGAACGCAAGTCTGTAATTTGTTTTGCGTTCTAAACACAAATCTATTTCTCGGAGGTACGTCATGAAATTCACCGCTCTCCTAATCCTGGCGGCCAGCCTGGTGAGTTTTTCAGCTTGTGACAGGTCGAGTTCGAACCGGGCTGCCCGTGTAGGCGCCTCAGAAACAGAAAACTCAAAGGATTCCAAGGCTTCCTATGAACAGGGCATCGCAAAAGAGGTGCCGGCCACGCGGCCCGGACCGGCAGGGATTGCCGCCACTGACATGGTGACAACCCAACCTGTTTCGCTGGATCAAGCTGATGCTGCAAACACCGCTTCCCAGGCCGCTGACCGCAGGATAATTCGCAATGCGAACCTGACTCTCGAAGTTGCATCGCCCAGCGACGTGCAGCCTAAGATTGTCTCGATTGCCGAGGCGCATCAGGGATTCGTCGTCACGTCCGAAGCGACTCAACGTAGCAGCGAAGACAAGACCAGGCCTGAAATGACGGTCAACCTCATCGTGCGCGTACCCGCGTCGCAATTTAACCAGGTCATGGAAGGGATCCGCGCCGTCGGAACTCGGAGGCTCCAGGAAAAAGTGACGGGCCAGGACGTCACCGAAGAGTTCATGGACCTGGAAGCGCGCATCAAGAATCAAAAGGCGCTCGAACTGCAGTTCATCGAGATCATGAGGCGCGCCGGGAAAGTCGACGACGCCCTCAGCGTTCAGAGAGAACTCGCCGAGGTGCGCACCGAAATAGAAAAGCTGGAAGGCCGTCGCCGCTTTCTGGAAAACCAGGCGAGCCTTTCGACCATCAACGTGACCTTGCAGCCGCCGACACAAATTGTGAATGCCACCGGATTCTGGTACAGCGTCAGGACCGCGTTTTCAGACGGCGTGGACGTGGCCGCGGAAATCATCCTTTTCTTGATTAGGGCGGTCCTCGCTTTGACGCCGATCCTCGTTCTGGTGGTTCTACCACTGGCGCTGCTGGCAAAGCTGGGACTTAGAATTGTGCGACGCCGCAGAAGTTCGCTGGCGCCGGCCACCGCTGCGAGTGATTAGAAGGCGTAAGCGGACAGTCAAACATCTCAAGGAGCTGGCTCTGCCACGCCGACGCGCGGCAAGTCTATGACTTGCCGGAATGCTACGACCAGAAGCCTGGCGATCTTTGACCGCAAGAGATCCCGGGGTGGAGACCCGGACACCAGGGAATCCGCGCCGGCAAGTCTGAGGACTTGCCGCGCAGCGGAGTGGCACCAGAGCCAGGGCTGGAGACTAGAAACTGGTTTCGCGGTAAACTGGACAACGCTTGCTACCGAATGAGTCTGTACATTTTTAGAGGCAGGTTACTCATAAACGAATAATGAATAGTTCACGTTTGATACCGATCGTGTTGTCCGCTGCGGTCGCACTTTTCACCACAGCCTGCGCCGGCCAACCGGCTAACGAAACCAAGCCGCCAGCCGGGAAGGGCGACCAACCCTCGACCGTCAGAACCTCAGCCGATGTCGTGAAAGTCGGCACGGCGGGCATCCACGTTGCCAGCGGCAGTTCAGCCGAGCTGTGGATTCCGATTTCGATCCAACCCGGTTATCACGTGAATGCCAATCCGGCGACTTTTGACTATTTGATCGCCACCGAGATGACAGTTGATAAATCTGAGGGCCTGACGTTCGGCAAACCCGTGTACCCCACTTCTGAGAAAAGGAAGTTTCAATTCGCCGAACAGCCACTCGCGGTTTATGAAGGGAACCTTCATATCAAGTTGCCACTTCAGGCGTCGTCCAACGTCGCGAAAGGGACTCGATCGCTGGCGGTGCATCTCCGAGTCCAGGCTTGCGACGAGGAAAAGTGTTTTCCGCCTGACACGCTTCAGGCAGCGCCCGTCATTGATCTGAAATGAATTGGGAACGAGCCTGGATGATCGCTTCCGCGTTGTTCTTAATCGTCGCGGCGATTTTTCTTTGGCGAAACAATTTGTCGACGGCGTTCGTTATTGCTGCGTTGGGCGCCTGCGCGTGGTTTCTCAGCTATCGAGCTCAAATGCGCAGCAAGATTGTCGACGACGAATCAAGTGAAGAGCCCGAGGACGAGGTCAGTACCGGGAGCGATAGCGACCGGGTTGCAACGGACGATGAGAGTTAAGACCACCATCATCACATTTTTGATCCTGCTTTGCGGTTTGACTGGTCTCGCCACCGCGAGCCCGTCAGATGAAACGGACGTGCGCAACGCGGTCCAGCACATTTTCAATCAACTGAAGAACGGCCAATACGGATCACTCTATGACTCGCTGCCTTCCTCTTCACGGTCAAAGATCTCTCGCGAACGCCTGGTGCAGGGTCTTGAACGAAGCCAGAATATGTTTCAATTGCAGCGCATTGAAATTGGCGCCGTGCGGGTCTCCGGAAATCTCGCCGTCGTCGACACGGTCATGTTCGCACACCTGACGCAACCTCTCGACGCCGACGGTAAGTTGGTGGTGCAACAGTATCTGGTTCGCGAAGATGGCGCCTGGCGTGTGGCAACAGGTGACAACGCCACCATCAATACCTTCCTGAAAAACAATCCCGGTTTCGGCAAGAAGTTCCCGATTAAGAAACCGCAAGCCTTCATTAATCAGGATGGAAAGTGGATCCCGGTGCCGCTGGGAAGACGGTAAATCATCCGCAGATTACCGGAGTCAGTACCGGGAGCGGTAGCGACCGGGTCCCTCCGTGCGCTGACTGTGATCATCGGGACGATACCCGGTCGCTACCGCTCTCGGTACTGACTCCAGTAATCTGCGGATACTAACTCGACAGCAAATCTTCAAACGACAATTGAGCGTCGTCGGTCTGTACGTGATGCGGGCTGGAGACTCTGGGCACGTCGAGTGCTTCGCGGACTGCATCCAGATGAAAGCGGATGATGCGCGGAGTCAGGCGCACCGAAGGAATGCGACGTTTTTGAGCCAGGCGTCGCACGGTGGATTCGCTCACCTGCAGGATCTCAGCGAGCTGTTTCGCGGTCAGGAATTCTTCGCGGTCGGACATGATCGAGTCCAAAGTCCAAAGTCCAATGTCATTGGAGCAGAACCGACTCAAAGAAACCTCGGACTGATGGGCTTTAGCTTTGCGCGCGTATCGTAGCGCAAAGGCCACGCGCCTCCAACATTTCGATTGGTTTTTTCTTAGAGTTTGGACCCTGGACTAAGACTTCTTTTTATACGTCAACGCCACGCGATAGACGGCGGCGTTATCAACTTCAACATCTTTGGTCGCAGGTTCCGTTCCATCGGCCTTCAAGGTAAGACGGTATTTGCCCACATCAGGCGGGAGGCGAAATACGAATTCACCGGTTTCGCCGGTGATGCGCGAATCGAGTTTATGAATCGAATCCTCGCCAACGACTCGCGACAGATCGACCCGCACGCCGGGAACGCTGCGGCCCTCTTCGGTAAACACGCTGCCGCGAATAAAAACGATCGATCCTTCATCAACAGTCAGGTACAGACGATCGCCGAGCGTCCTGGTCTGTCCGGCCTTCAGTGATATGTCGTCGACGGTCCCGACGCTCAATCCGGCTTTGCGAAACTTGATGCTGTAGGTGCCCGGAGTTATGCGCGAGATTACAAAGTCACCCTTGCCGTTGGTGGTCGATTGACTGATTTCGTTGTCGCCTTGCATCAGCATGACGGAAACCCCTGACGGCGACCCCTTCTCAACCCGCACTTTTCCTTTGATCGCGGCGGTACTCTTGTCCTGGGCGAAACAGGCGATGGATGCGATGAAAAGCAAACAAATCGCGACACTCGATCTGACTATAAACATGCAGAATTCCTCTCTATTGCAAAGCCAAATTATCATGAGCAGCGCAGCGAAACCAGTGGCACAGAGTTCAGTCTAAGAATCACAGACTGAAGTCTGTGCCACTTGAAGCATAGGAAGCCCCGCGGACCGCTTCGGTTGCCAAGTAGCCGTGCAGTCTGATGTCCGGCAAGCTTTAGCTTGTCGAAGCTCCAGCGACAAACTGAGGTTTGTCGGACATCTATTCCAAACTGCATAAGTATCCGGTTGCCAGACAGAATGGCGGCCTCGGTGGTCGGGGCGTATAATCACCCCAATTGTCATGTCACGCCGGGTTGCTCCAATCGAAATATTTCTGAAGCTATCGTTGGCTTTCGCCATTTGCGTGATTGTGTACGCCGATGCGGTTGCCCAGCAAACTCCTCCGGCCCAGGAACGGCCCCGACGAGCCATGCCGGCTGAGAACGAGCCGCAGGACGTAATCAAAATCGATACTGATCTGGTCCCGGTCAACGTCACCGTCACCGATGCCCAGGGCCACCTCATGCGCGACTTAAAAAAAGAAAATTTCAAGCTCTATGAGGACGGCGTCGAACGCCCGATTGAGTCCTTCAATGTCGAGATGATCTCAGGCGCGCCGCGGCCCGTCGCCATTGTTTTCGCAATTGACATTTCCGGGAGCATGACCCCTGAGGAGATCGAACGAGTCAGCGCGGCAATGCGCGAGTTTTCTCTTCGCCTGGCGGATCATCCCGCCGTCTTTGGTCTGCTGACCTTTGGCATGCAGGTTAAGACGGTGCAGTCGATGACCAGCGATCGGGAAAAGCTGGATCGCGCATTTAGACGGCTGGGGCAGGACCTCAACGGAATGTCGACGCACGCGTACGACGCGGTCGACGATGCTGTCCGCATGCTGACCCGGCAAGCGCCGATAACGCGAGAGCATCGACTGGTGAAGCGCGCGGTGGTGATGATTACCGACGGCTTCCCGGTGGGGGACACTGTCTCGCCTGAAACCGTGATTCAAAGGGCCAACGCCAGCGACACCAGCGTCTACGTCGTAACCATGCCTTCGTACACCCGCCTGCTCGCGTCAGCTCAGGTGACGCCGTTGCCGACGCCACTGGATGTGAGTGGCTTGGTTGAGCGCACGGGCGGACGAAGCATCTACGCTAACGAAAAGGATTTGGGGCCGCTTTTCCGGGCCATTGCCGAAGAGGTGGCCTCAGCTTACGTGCTGGGATTCTACCCGCCCGCGGAAAAGCGAAACGACGGCAAGCTGCACACGATTAGAATTGAAGGACCTACCGGTCTGACTTTGCGCCAGAGCCGTTCGGAATACCGCGCCGCAAAAAAATAGGCAGAAGTAATTGCCGGCGATCAACATTTAAGCCGCGGATGAACGCGGATTCACGCGGATCAGAATCATGGTTCGGATTCAAATCCGCGTCTCTCTGCGTTAATCCGCGGCCCGGCCTTTTTTCCGCCTTGCGGTTTTCTACCGCGTTCTCTTCTCAAAACTCATCGTCGTCGTCATCGTCGTCCAAAGCTTCTTCTTCGACGATGTCGAGTTCGACGGGATCGAGGCCGACAACTTCCAACTGCACTCCGCACTCTTCGCAATCGACAATCTCGCCTTTATCCGCTTCGACGTCGACATGGACATCGCCTTCACATTCGGGACATGTTCCGGTCGGCACTTCTGATACCTCCAGGGTTGAATCTACACTTCCGCCAATCTAATCGGCCCTCGAGGATTTTGCAATAACATTTCGCTCAAGTTGGCCGAGGGCGCAATCTTTCAATCGAAAAGCACAGCTTTGCGGACAAGTAGGGTCAGAACCGCCTGCGGTAGCGGGCGGTTATTCTCCGACATACGATTCACCACCAGCCATCACTAAGCGCTCGCTACCGCAGGCGGCTCTGACTTCGGGACTGAGGAAATCCACACCACCGGTCGCCGTACTAAGCGTCAACATAATAGTGGTTGACCTGACCAAGACGTGATAGCATCCGCGTTCCTGGTGAACCATCTCCAACGTAATACTAGGCGGCAATGCTAGAACCCCTGCAAATGCGTGCCCCTTCAAGACGCTGGTTGGCGCTGGCGAGCATTATTTTCGTTTCCACCGCATCGCTCGCCTGGGGTTACACCCGACTGCGCCGTCCGAAGCTTGAAGGGGCACCCGCCTCTTTGACCAAGAAGTCAGAGGTCAGAGGTCAGAGGTCGGCATTCGACTCGTCGTCGAGCCCGTCGTCACGGGCCGAACTAATCGATTCAGATAATGACGGCATTCCGGACGTAGCTGAGCTGCGCACTTATCAGGATCGCGACAGCTTCCGCCGCTGGTTTACTTCAATCGCGGAGATTCAATTCTATCAACTAAGCGCGCAATGGAACGCCGAGCAACGCGACTGTGCCGGCCTGGCACGTTTTGCCATGCGCGAAGCGCTGCGCCGTCATGACCGCATTTGGTTTCAGAAGATGGGGCCGGGCTACGAAACCGTCGCGTCTGATGTGGGCGAATTCAATCTGGACAATAACCCGCTGGGTGAAAAAATCTTTCGCACCGATTTCGGAGCTTTTCATGAGAGCGACCTGCGCAACGGGCGGTTCTCGGAATTTGCCGACGGACGATCGCTAAAAAACTTCAACAGCTTTTTCGTGACGCGCGATCGTCGCGAGGCACAGCCAGGCGACCTGCTTTTTTTCTATCAGCCCTGGGTCCAAAAGTTTCCTTATCACGTGATGATTTTCCTGGGACCGGCCCGCGTCGCTCCGAACGGGGCGCAGGACTGGGTCGTCTATCACACTGGCTCGTCGCCAATCGACAAAGGAACGGTGAAAAAGGTCCAGCTGTCGGTGCTCGATCGGCATCCCGATCCGCGTTGGCGACCGCTGGAGAGCAACAAGAATTTTTTAGGTTTTTATCGATTGAAGATTTTGCAGTGATGATTCACGGATCATTCTTGAAGACTCGCGGCTCATTCTTACGGCTTCGCCGTCTGATGTGCGGAAAGGCTCTGCCTTTCCGGGTGGATCTTAAATCGATGGGCGAGGCTGCGCCTCGCACTAACTGGTCTGAGGCGTAGCCTCGGCAATTCTGAAATGACTTAACGGAAAGGCAGAGCCTTTCCGCACATCGAGCGGCAAAGCCGCAACCCTTATTTTGAGTGGTCTCTGAGGAGGCATCGAACGTGTCTGACACAAAACCCCGGCTGACTCGCTATATTGCGACGGCCATCATCTATCTGGCTCTTGTTGCTTCAGTCTTCGGCTTCAATGTCATTCGTTCGCGCGCCGCGCGCAACATTGCGCAGCCGCCCCAACCTGAGGCGCCGGTGACCGTCTCGAGCACCAAGCCATACTTCTCTCTGACGACTAACCGCTCGTATTCGCCCAACGAATCCGCGCGTCTTTGGGCCAGCTATCAGAACATCGACTATCTGGATTTTCGCGTCTATCGCGTCAAGGATCCCAACAAGTTTTTCAAGCAGCTCGACGATCCGCACGAAATGGGCGAGAAAGAAAAGGCGGAAGTCTCGCAGGGCTACGGAACGCACATTTCCCTGCTCGAACGGACGCATCGTTTGAAGACTTCCCTTTTCTCAGCCGTGAAGGATTACGTGCGCTCACACCTGATGAAGCAGCACCGCGAGACCTTCAACGAAAAGTTTCGCAAGGAGCCGCCGGCGACCCAAACGCCCCTTAACGTCGCTGACTATGCCCGCGTGCCTTTGCTGAACCCCGATCAAAAAGTGAAGGACTGGCGCGAGAAGCTGCCGGCGCTCGAAAACGAATACGACAGTCGCATGATTTCTCTGGGCAAAGTCGAATCGGGCGTTTACCTGATTGAAGCGGTCAACGAAGGAATGCGCGCGTATTCGATCGCCATTGTCACCAACCTGACGATGATCGAAAAGACGAACCGGCATGGCCAGGTGGTCGTCTATGTCGTCGATCGCAAAACCGGCGCGCCGCACGAAGGCGTTTCGGTTGAAGTGACCAAGGCCAAACAAACGCTGGCGAACGGCACGACCGACAAAACCGGCATCTTCAAGACTGAGGTCAAGCTTCCGGAAACTCCGAAAACGCCCGCTGAAGATGTCGACTCGGAATCGCAAAAAGGTAATGCCTATCTCATCATGGCGCGCGAGCGCGACAATTTCGTCATTTCCGACGTCGACTCGCTTTATTTCGGCGGTGAAGGTGGTGAGGACGACGTACTCACGGGCGAAGACCTGACCAGCTATATCTACACCGATCGTCCTATCTATCGTCCGGCCCAAAAGATCTATTTCAAAGGCATCCTGAGACAATGGGGACGCGAAGGTTATCAACTGCTCGAGAGTAAGACCGTCAACGTCACTATCGAGGATCCCAACAACGGGAAGATCTACGAGAAAGATTTGCCCTTTTCTGCCCGCGGGACATTCAGCGGAGAGCTGGATCTCGGCGATGAGGCGCCACTCGGCAGCTACAACATTACCGCCTCAATCGGCGAAGCCAAGTCCAGCGGTTACTTTGAAGTTCAGGAATACAAGAAGCCGGAGTTCAAAGTCACAGTCAAAGGTCCGAAGGAATTTGCCGCTGTCGGCGAAAAAGTTAAGTTCACCATCAACGCGAACTATTTCTTCGGCGCACCGGTCACCAACGCCGACGTGCATTACTACATTTACAAGCAGCGCTATTACCACTGGTGGTGGGGCGGCGACCAATCGGATGAATTCGACGACGCGGCCGGCCCCGACAACGAAGGCGGCGACGAGGAAGACTACGGCTACTACGGCAACGACCTGGTGACTGAAGGAGACGCCGCACTCAACGCCAAAGGCGAAGCCTACGTGGACTTTGAAGTGCCGGCGCCTGACGACAAAGAAGAGTGGGACTACTCGTTTCGCCTGGAAGCGCAGGTCACCGATGCGTCGCGCCGTGAGATGCAGGGCTCAGCCTCGTTCATCGGCACGCGCGGCAAAACTGTCGCCGACGCCTATCCCGAACGCTATCTCTACTACCAGGGCGACGCGGCTAAGATTCGCGTGAAGACTGCTGACTATGCCGGCAAGCCGGTATCAGAAAAAGTCACGCTCAAATTCATCGAACAGAAATACGAGAAGGTCGAAAAGCAGGAGGAGTACAACGGCTACAAGTACACCACCACCGACTACATTCTGCACGAGCGGGAATTGGGCTCGGCCGATGTGAACACCGACAGCCAGGGCAACGCAACCTATGACTTCACAGTGCCCTTGCCCGGCAGCATCTATGTCAAAGCCATCGTGGTGGAAAACGGCAAGCAGATTGTGAATCGCGGCGGCTCGTTCTGGGCGCCCGACAAGAAGGGCGAGTGGGCTGACTTTTCGTATCGCGATTATGACGAGAAAGCAATCAAACTCGTCCCCGACAAGAAGTCCTACAAGGCCGGCGAGACTGCGCACGTGCTCGCCATGCTGCCCGCGGACAAGGTTCACCTGCTGGTGACGACCGAGTTGGCGGAAGTTGTGACGGTGCGGCAACTCGATGCGACGGGCCGGAGCCTCGTGATCGACGTTCCCATCGAACGCAAATACGAGCCAAACGTCTATCTCGACGTGTCGTTTGTGAAAGACAACGACATGTACAACCAGAGCCAGCTGATCGCCGTGCCCGCCACGGACAAGATGCTCAAGCTCGACATCATTCCCAACAAGACTGAATTCAAACCTCGCGAAGCGGCTTCTTACACGATCCTCGCGCGCAACGAAGATGGATCGCCGGCGGCCAACGCGGAAGTCAGTCTGGGCATTGTTGATGAAGCGATTTACAGCATCCAGGGCGAGACGGCCGGCAACATCAAACGCGATTTCTATGGCAAGCGCTATAACGAAGTGCAGACCAGTCTGGCAATTCATTACACGTTTACCGGCTACGGCGGCGAGAAACCTGCCGACCTGGCTAAGAACAAATCGAGCTATCAGCTCGCCGATTTCAAAGCCGAAAGCTCATTGGCCGAACCCACCGTGCGCAAAGAATTCAAGGACACGGCGTTTTGGCAACCTGACGTGGTCACCGGAGGCGACGGCAAAGCGACCGTCAGCTTTAACCTGCCTGACAACCTGACCACCTGGCGCGCGACGGCGCGCGCTGTCACCGCCGACACGCGCGTCGGCTCTGCGGTCCAGAAAACGCTCGCGCGCAAGGACGTCATCATGCGCCTGGAGATGCCGCGCTTTCTGACTGAAGGCGACACGGTGACGATCTCCGGAGTGGTCCACAACTTCCTGAAGAGCGACAAGTCAACGACGATCTCTTTGGAGCTTAACGGCGCGCAGCTACTCGACTCGCCTTCCCAAACCGTATCCATCCGTTCGAATGGCGAGCATCGCGTCGATTGGCGTGTGCAAGCCAACCAGACCGGCAAGCTGACGCTGCTGGCAAAAGCGCTAACGGATACCGAATCTGACGCCGTAGAAATGTCGATGGAGATCGTCCCGCACGGTCTGAAACAAACCACCGGCAACTCGACGGCGATTACTCAGAATGATTCCGAGCAGACTATCTCGCTCGATCTGCCGGGCCGTGCTGATGTCTCGGCTCGCAGCCTTCGCATCGAAGCGTCGCCGTCGATTGCCGGTGCGTTGTTCGGGGCGCTCGATTACTTAACCAGCTTCCCGTACGGCTGTACTGAGCAAACCATGTCGAGCTTCCTGCCGAACGTGATTGTGGCCCAGACACTGAAAGACATACCGCAGGCAAAGATCCGGGCCTCAAACGATCTCGACAAGAAAGTTCAGAAAGGCCTGGATCGACTCTATGCGTACCAACATGAGGATGGTGGTTGGGGCTGGTGGAAAGACGATAAGACCGATCCGTTCATGACTGCTTACGTCGTGGATGGTCTGACGCTGGCGAGCCGGGCGGGCTATCAGGTTGACGGCTGGCGTCACGGTCAGGCGCGACAGAAGATTTCGTCGCTGCTGAGTGCCGGCAAGAACGACAACGGAAATCCGATTGATGACGAGACGCGCGCTTACCTGATTTACGCCTTCACTGAAAGCGGTGAGAGCGACGGTCACTTCCTGGAAGAACTTTACGGCAAGCGTAACAACCTTGGACCTTATGGCCGGGCTCTGCTCGCGCTCGCTCTGAACGAACGCAAAGATGGCCGGGCCAAAGAAGTTGCCGGCTTGATCGAAGGCGCGGCCCAGCGCGATGAATACGAAGCGCACTGGCAGACGGCTCGCGTCAATGACTACGGCCGCGATGTTTATCTCGATGCCGAAGCTACCTCGCTGTCGTTGAAGGCTTTGTCGCAAATCAATCCGGGCAGTGACCTCTTGCCGAAAGCCGCGCGCTGGCTGGTGAAGAACCGGCGCAACGGTTACTACTGGCTTTCAACCAAAGAGACGGCGTTTGCGATTTACGGCCTGACTGATTATTTGAAAGTCAGCAAAGAACTTTCACCGGACTATTCGTTCGAGGTTTATTTGAACGGCGTCAAAGTCGGCGGCCAACACGTGGGGGCGGCTGACGCGACGAACGGTCAGACCGTGACGATCTGGAAAAAGGGAGAGGAGATCGGCGGCTCAAACCAGATTAAGATCGTCAAGCACGGCAAGGGCGCCCTGTATGTGTCCTCAGCGCTGGAGTATTTCACGGCTGATGACAACGTGCCGGCACAATCGGGAGGCGGTCTGAAGATCACCCGTGAATACCTGCGGCTACAGGTTACCGAGGATGCAGACGGCAAGGCGAGTTGGAAGATCCTGCCGCTGGGCAATAGTGAGTTACGCTCGGGCGACATGATCGTCGTCCGGCTGCGGCTGACTGGTCCGCGCGCGCAGTACCTGATGATTGAGGATCCCATCCCTGCGGGCGCCGAGCAGGTGGCGCGCGTGAGCGGTCTGTCGCTCAACTATTCTTTGGGCCAGTGGAGCGACTGGTACAGCAACCGCGAGTTCCGCGACAATCGCACGGCAATTTTCATGGACTACTTTGACGGCGACGCGACCCTGCAATACGCGATGAGGGTCGAGGTGCCGGGTGAATTCAAGGTCGCCCCGGCGCGCGCGGAAATGATGTATCAACCGACGGTGCAAGCAAATACGAGTAACGATCGGTTGCGGATTCTGGATAAGAAGTAGGCATCTTGAATCCGATGTTTTTTCTTTGGAACAGCATTCACCACAGAGGCACAGAGATCGCACAGAGACACGGAGACTCTGTGTCTCTGTGTAAACTCTGTGCCTCTGTGGTGAAACTGCCCGGTAAAAAGTGACGACTCAAGGTTGTGTCAAAAACCATCAGCGAAATAAATGAAATAACCGGCGCGATTATTGGCGCAGCGATTGAGGTCCATCGACAGCTGGGACCCGGGCTTCTTGAATCCTCGTACCATGAGTGCCTTTGCAGGGAGTTGTTGCTCCGTTCAATTCCTTTTGAAAAGGAGAGGCTATTGCCAATCGAATACAAGGGAATTCATTTGGGGTGCGGTTATAGAATGGATCTTTTGGTCGCAGGGTGCGTCGTAGTCGAAGTCAAATCCGTCGAAGCCCTGGCTCCGATTCATGATGCTCAATTGTTGACCTACTTGCGCATTGGTGGAGGCGTGTCGGGTTGCTAATAAACTTCAACGTTGCAGTGCTTAGGAGCGGCATTCATCGGAAGATCCTGGGCTTCGAAAACGAGCAGGCAGCAATGCCTGGGAAAGACTGAGCATGAGTACAATCAAAATATTCTTCAGTACCATCAAGAACACAGTGACGAGCCTTCCGGCATTGGCTGTCTTCACGCTAATCTACGCGTTGCTGCTCGCTGCGTTTTTCAAATTTATCTGGACGCGCGAAGCCACACTCGGCCAGGTATTCATTACTTACGCGCTGATGGTGCTAATCCCCGCGCTGTTCTTCATCTACCAGGCCGCCATCATCGGACGGACTCGCGATTTAAAGTTTCGCTGGCCCGCCATCCTGATCGATGCGCTTAAATTCTTCGTCGCGACGATTCCGATTCTGCTGATCGCCTGGCTGCTCTCTTACCTGCTGAACAAGTTGCAATTGCGCTTTCCGGCGCCGGCCCTGCCGATTTTGCCGGTTGGTACCACCCCACCAACTCCCCGGCCGCTGCATTGGCCAACGCTAATCTTCGCGACCCTGCGCTTTGTGCTGATGGGAGTTGCCTTGCCGCTCACAACCATTCATCTATGGATTGCGGTTGCCGGAGGCGAGGTCCGGACGTTATTCGCCGGCGGCGCGTTCTTCAAACGAATCGGCACCGCCCTCGCGCGCGCTTTGGCGTTTGAATCGGTGCTGATTTATGCGCTCGGCCTCGTGATTTTTTTCGTCATTCCTTACGCCATCCTGTTCGCCCCTTTCACTCCGAAGGGCAACAAGACCGACTTCGCCTTTTTCATCCTGCGCCTGGTGTTGAGTTTTATTTTCAGTCTGATCGGCTGGGTCGTGACTGTCAGCGCGCTTACCAGAAACAGTCTCGAGACCTCGCCGGAACCTGCGCCCGACAAATCGCCGGCGGTCGCCGTGGAGGCGGCTGCGTGACTTCTGTGAGAGCAGGCGTGAGGGCAGGTTTCCGCGGATTAGACCGCGCGACCCGCAGGCATGCATGGCTCCTTTCGTGCTTGTGCGGCTTGATCCTGCTGCTGGGGTTTCCCCTGCCTCAAGGTGGTTGGCTGGCGCTCAATTGGCCCAATAACAAATCCAGTCGAAACGAGGCGGCAATCGATTCAGCCTTGAGTGATGCCGCCACCACCGCGCTCGGCGGGCGCGAAGGCACAGTCATTGTCCTCGATGCGCAGACCGGCCGCGTGCGCGCGCTGGTAAATCCGAAAGCGGCTTACGCGCAGGCGCAGATGCCCGGTTCAGCGATGAAACCGTTTACCGCGCTTACCGCTTTACGTCTTGGCTTGATTGATGAAGGCTCGCGCTCAGTCTGCCCCGGTCGTTTCACAGGCCTGAGTTTCTCGCTTCCGTGTACTCACGCCGATCATTTGCCGCCATTTTCACCGGCACAGGCAATTGCCTATTCGTGCAATTACTATTTCGCCACGCTGGGCCAAAAGCTCGGCCGTGAGAAACTGGTCGCGACGGCGCGCGAGTTTGGCTTCGGACAACCGACGGGCTTCTCTGCCGGCGATGAAGTTGCCGGTCTGGCGCGACCTTGTGAAACCGCGAGCAACACTCGCGTCCGTGTCACTGAAAGCAATCACGTCTCTGAGCAGGCCGATTGCGAGGGCCGCGAAGCCATCGGCGAAAGCGATCTGATCCAGGTCACGCCAATTCAATTGCTCACCGCGTACGCCGCGCTGGTCAACGGCGGACATCTCTTCCGACCTGAACCAGGCCTTGCCGCGAACTTTCGGTCAGTCGAACGTGCGCAACTGGAAATTGCGGCGCAGCATCGCGCGGTAATCGTCGAAGGGATGGCGGGCGCTGTGCGTTACGGGACGGCGCGCACCGCCAAACTCGATTCGCTGCCGCTCACAATTCTCGGGAAAACCGGCACCGCGACGCCGGCGAAAGGCTTTCGCACCAATGGCTGGTTCATTGGATTTGCTGGTCCATTTCAAAGCAATCGCGAACTGGACGCGTCACAGGTGGAACTGGCAGTGCTGGTGCTGCTGCCGCGGGCGCATGGATCAGAAGCTGCGGCGGCCGCGCGGCCGATTTTCGAAACGTTTGCGAACCTCACGAATGGAAAGCAGGAGAGCAACGTTACCAGGTCCGAAGAAGCGCAGACCAATACTGCAACTCGCAACTCGCAATCCGCAATTCGAGTCCATCTCGTCCACGACAATGTGACTGAAGAGCTGTCGCTCGAAGATTACGTGCTCGGCGTGATGCGCGCTGAAGGCACAATGGAAACCGAGCCGGAAGCTTTGAAGGCTCTGGCCATAGCGATTCGAACTTTTGCTGTGAGGAATCGGGGACGGCACGCGAAGGATGGCTACGACTTTTGCTCGACCACGCACTGTCAAAGATTTGTGGTCGGAAGCCCGCGCGTCAGCAAGGGCGCTGATGGCGATCAGGCCCTCCCTGACGGTCGGGCTTCTGACACGAACCTGCTGGCCGCAGTGCGGGCCACCGAAGGGCAAGTAATGCTCGACGATCACAACCAAATCGTCGAGTCCTACTTTGGTGCGTCATGCGGTGGAGAGACAGCCAACGTCGCCGACCTCTGGGGTGTAACGCCGCCCGATTACCTGCGCGGCGTGCGCGATCAATACTGCGTTACCGGTCCGCACGCAAAGTGGCAGGACGTGATCACTCGGGCGAATCTCCTGCGGGCTTTGCAGAGCGACGCCCGCACGGACGTCGGTAACCGGCTCGATCAAATTGTGATTAACAAGCATGACGAAACCGGGCGCGCGGAATTCATCACCCTCGAAGGTGAACATCGCAAAACGGTCCGGGGCTGGGATTTTAAGATCATCGTCGGCCGCGTTCTGGGCTGGAATGTTTTGAAGAGTTCGCGATTTGAAGTCGCGCGCGCCGGGACGAACTTTGTTTTTCGCGGCAGTGGTTTCGGTCACGGCCTCGGCCTTTGTCAGGAAGGCGCGCATGTGATGGCCGCGCGCGGAGCTTCGTATCAAAAGATTCTCGAGAAATATTTTCCGGGGACGCGGGTTCTGCCACGTGGCAGCGATACGACCAAGCTAACCCTAAGCAAGAAGGAGTTAACCGCAGAGGACACAGAGGTTGCCGCAGAGAACGCAGAGCCCTTCCGCGGCCCTCTGCGACAACCTCAGCGTCCTCTGCGGTTAAATTCGCTGTCTCATCACGCAGCGACGGCCACAAAAAAACCGGCCACGATCTCCAGCGAACACTTCCGGCTCACTTACTCTCCAGACGTTGATCGCCGCCAGGCGGATCAGGTCCTGAACACTCTCGAATCTGCGCGCAGCGATTTTTCGCGACGCGCTGCGGCGGCTTCTATCTCAGCTTACATCCCGACCCTTGATATTCGACTCAATGAAAGCACCGGTGATTTCACCTCGCGCACGGGTCAGCCCTGGTGGGCGGCGGCGGCGACAAAAGGCAATCGCATCGAACTCCAGCCGTTCGGATTACTGAACCGTCGGGGCGTGCTGACGACCACCCTGCGACACGAGTTAGCGCATGTCTTTATCGATGCCGTCAGTCGCAATCGCTCTGAGCGTTGGCTGGAAGAAGGTTTCGCAATCTATCTGGCCGGCGAAGGTCGCTTGTTTGAAAACCACGTGCGGCGTGGCGCGATGGCCACTGATGAACTTGAGCGGAGCCTGGAACACCCGCGGAGTCAGGCCGAGATGCGCGCACTCTATGGCCAGGCCTATCTCAATGTGAATCAGCTGGTGCGTACCCAGGGCGAAGCAAGCGTCTGGAAGAAGTTGGCCGGGAGCTAGATCATATCCGCAGATTACGCAGATTAACTGAAGTCAGTACCGAGAGCGGTAGCGACCGGGTGGTACGCACGCCTCTGGCGTGCTTGCATTGACCCGGGTCGTTCTTTGAACAGCACGCCAGAGGCATGCGTACCGACCCGGTCGCTAACACTCCCAGTCGGGAGCGCATTAATGAAGCAATCTGCGTAATCTGCGGATGACTCTCAACGCTTACTCACGAACGGATTATCTTTCACCCAAAATCGCCAGGGCTTGTCAATCCACTTTTCGGCGTAATCAATTCCGATCCGCGGACCGCGGGCGATCTTACCTGGCGAGATTGAAATACCGTCTTCAAGCCAAACCCGATCTTCCAACAAATCTGCCTTATCGAGTTTGCGATCGATTCCCATCGCCAGGCAGAGACGACCCGGACCGCTGGTTAGTTCATGTTCCGAGCGTCCACGGCGCCGGCGGCGCATGACCGCAAGCCCTTCACTCGGTTCCAGCGCGCGCACCAGCACTGCATGCGGCATGTCTGCCACGTTGGTGACGACGTTGAACTGGTTGTACATCCCATAAACGAAATAGACGTAAGCGGTGCCGCCGACTCCATACATCGTTTCTGTCCGTTGCGTCCGCCGGCCATTCCAGGCGTGCGACGCGCGATCTTCAGGACCGCGATAGGCTTCAGTCTCGACAATGATGCCGGACACGCGTGCACCGTTTCTTCCGCGCACGACTAGTTTCTTGCCGAGCAAATCGCGCGCAACTTCGAGGACGTCGGAACGTGTATAGAATTCGCGGGGAAGTTTCTTATCCACAGATTACACAGATACTGGAGTCAGTACCGGGAGCGGTAGCGCCCGGGTAGTCTCGTTACAAAGGTGACCTGGTCGCTACCGCTCCAAGTACTGACCTCAAGTAATCCGCGTAATCTGCGGATTCACCTCATCCGCCACAGCATGACGATCGTAATCACAAATCCAATCACCACGATTGTGCGGCGAATGATAACGCCGCCAACTTTTTGCGCCGCGCTCGCTCCGACGTAGCCGCCAATCGTCGCCGCTATCGCCATCCAAAGGGCCCTGGGCCAGGAAACCATATGGGCGATCGAGAAGCTGAAAACCGCGATGCCGTTGATACAGATACCCAGAAAATTTTTGATGCCATTGGCCCGGTGAATGTCGCGCAGGCCGATCAGACCCATCGCCGCCAACATCAGAATTCCATTGCCCGCGCCGAAATAACCGCCATACATCGCCGAAAAGAACTGAATGACCATCACGATAATCCAGGATTGTTTGGTCGACTCGCTCTCAACCGAAGGCAGGCGCAACCAGCGGTTCACCGGGCCCTGGACCATGAAAAGCAGGGTGGCAAACAGAATCAGGAAAGGAACCAAACGGGCAAAAGTCGGCGACGGTGTCTTGATCAGTAACCAGGCGCCAATGCCGCCGCCCACTAAACTCACCGCACCGAGACGCATGAGAATGATCGAGCTGTCATCCATCGTGCGCCGGTATCCAAACAGTCCGCCAAACAAGCCGGGCACCAGAGCCACGGTGCAGGTGGCATTCGCGACCTTGGGATCAAGGCCCAGCCAAATCATCATCGGAAAGACGAGCAACATTCCCCCGCCGGCGATCGAATTCACGACGCCGGCAAAGAACGCCGCGAGAAACATCAGGGCCGCATGCCAGACGGACATCGGGCGAAAGTGTAATGGGCGAAGGGCGAAGAGCAAAGGGCGAAGAGCTATCCGCAGATTACACAGATACTGGGGTCAGTACCGGGAGCGGTAGCGACCGGGTCAAGTCGAGAGACAATCAAGATGATTTGTAAGACGACCTGGTCGCTACCGCTCCCGGTACTGACCTCAATCTGCGTAATCTGCGGATAGCTCTTTGCCCTTCGCGCTTCGCTGTCTCATAATGCGCTCACGCTTTCATCAATAGAATCTTCAGGGGGAAACGAAATGGCAGATACAGCTGTACGTCCAAAACCGAACGGTCCATATTTGATCGAAGGACCAGTCGACATCTATGACACTGCGGGAAACAAAATCGATACCGAGGGCCGGCCCAAGATCGCTTTGTGTCGCTGCGGCGCTTCTTCAAACAAACCATTCTGTGACGGTACGCACAGCAAGATTGGTTTTCAGGCGGCCGAGACCGTGAATCCCGAGAGCGCCGAAACTCAACCGTAATCCTTTTTCCGGGAGAGGGTTGGGGTAAGGACAAAGTTGCTCGCTAAACCCCGACCCCATTGTGAGGGCAATGAGATCATTGAGTAATCAGCGCCAGTTGCGTTGCGGCGAGCGCCAACGGCGCGTGATGTAAAAGCCTGGGCCAACGGCCCAGGTCGCAAGTGGAAGTGTGGTTAAAGCGCTGAAAGCGCGGAATAAAAACCGTGAAATTTTGGAGTTGCAGTTAACCGCCTTTGAGCTTATGTCGCGCCTTCAGCGCTTCGGGATTCGTCGGGATTGCTACCTGGGGCGTTGCCCCAGGCTGCTGCATTGCGCACCTCTGGTGCTCACTCGAGGCCCTAAGAGCCAATTGATGCGCCAAGTAGTGAGCATCACCTCCTCGTGAACATTCCCAGGTCGCTAATACTCTTTCTCCTGCTTGCGCTGCTGGTCTTTGGCGTTGCCCAAGATCCGGCGGCGCGAGCTTATTCCCACCTTCCGCGCCCGCAATCGGTGCGCGTCATGACCTATAACATTCACGTCGGCGTCGGCATGGACAAAAAGCTCGACCTGGCGCGCATTGCCGGCGTCATCAACACTCAGCATCCCGATCTGGTTGGCTTGCAGGAAGTGGATCGTGGCGTTACGCGCACGCAACAAATTGACGAAATCGCGGAATTGGCCAGGCTCACGAAAATGGATTATGCGTTTGCGTTCAATCTGAAATACCACGGCGGTCAATACGGTGTGGCGATCCTTTCCCGGACTCCCATCAGGACCACCGACCATCGTCTCTATCTGAATACTCGCGAGGCTGAGCGGCGCGGTTTTATTCGGGCCCAGGTTAACGTCGGCAAGGTTTTTCTGAGTTTCGTCACCACCCACCTTGATTATCAGCACGACGATGAGCGTTTGTTCGAGACGAAACAGCTACTGGCCGCGCTCAATGATATTAAAGAGCCTTTGATTGTGGTCGGCGATTTCAATGACGTTCCGGACGGAGCAGCCTACAAGCTAATGCGCCGGCAATTCGATGACGCGTGGATCGATAGTAATCAGGATGCTGAAGGATTCAGCTATCCCGCCGACAAGCCGGCCAAGCGAATCGATTACATTCTGGCGCGCTCGAGCGATTCGATCAGAACGAAACGAGCGTGGATCGTTGAGACCCTGGCGTCAGACCACGTTCCCGTCGTTGCCGATTTGGAAATTGAACCCATTAGTCGCTCATCGTTACATGTCACAGCCGGTCAGTACCGGGAGCGATAGCGACGTGCCTCCGACGTGCGATTGCGATGTTGTGGAAAATTACCCGGTCGCTATCGCTCCTGGTACTGACCTCAGCGGCAGAGTGGAAACGAGGTCAGTACCACCCGCGTAAGCGGGTGGGATCAGGAGTCACCTCAAAAAAACCCATGTTGCTTCCTTAACCCATCCGCTTACGCGGATGGTACTGACTTCCACTGATGCGTATGGCCACAGAGGAAAAACGTTATCCTTGAGTCTGTTCCGTTGTCTGGAATGGCCACTCACCGCGCATGCGTGCACGAATGAAGTAGATCGTGAGCCCGACGACGGCGAGCACGGCAGCGTAGCGTACCTCTCTCAGAAAGTTCTTTCGTGAAATGAGGACATAAATGAATCCGCCCAGCGCGATTAACGCCGGCAGCGGATAAAGCCACATGCGAAACGGTCGCGGCAAGTCGGGCCGGCGCATACGCAGGACGATCACACCCACGATCTGCGCGAGGAACTGGACCAGGATTCGAATCACGACCAGCGACGCGATCACGTCGGCCAGACGGAAAAAACAGAACACCGTGGCGATGCCGCCCATAACCAGGAGCGAGACATAAGGAAAGCGGTGGCGCGGATGGACCTTCGCGAAAATGCGAAAGTAGTTACCGTCACGCGCGGCCGCGAAAGGCACGCGCGAGTAGCCCAGCAGCAGAGAGAAAACGGATGCGAACGCCGTCCACATAATCAGCACGGTAGCCACCAGGCCGGCCCTGGGTCCGTACAGCCGTTCCATGAACGACGAGATCACGTAACGCTGCGCCGGCGTATTGGCCGTGCCCGCAAACTCTCGCCACGGGATGACTCCGAGGATCGAGATGTTCATCACGATGTAAATGATCGCGACGAACAGGATCGAGAGCAGCACTGCGCGTGGGATCGTGCGTCCCGGATCTTTAACTTCACCGCCAAAGAAACAGACGTTGTAATAGCCCCAGTAATCGTAGACCGACACCAACAGCGCGGCGCCCAACCCGGTGAAGAACTCCGGGCGCAAGGTGAAGGCGTCGGGTGGAAAGTCGAATGCCAGCTTCGAATCAAAGTGTGTGACCCCCGCGAAGATGACCCAGGCGATCGTCAGCATCACGCCGACCCATAGAAACTTTGACAGATGTTCAATCAGAGTAATCCGGCGATAAAGCAAAAAGACTGCCAGCCCCACCGCCGCGATGGCCGCCAGCGCCACAGGAATCGCGTTAATCTCGACCGTGCCCAGGATGGGCAGCGCAACCTTTGTCTCATGACCGAGCCCGGGGAAGATGTAGGTTGCGTATTGGGCGAGCCCGATGCTGCCCGAAGCAATCGAGAGCGGCGCGCTGAACGTGAGTTGCCAGATAAAGAGAAACGACATCAGGCGGCCGAGTTTTTTTGCGCCGTAAATCTCTGAGAGATAACGATACGAACCGCCCGAACCGGGCAGGGCCGCTCCGAGTTCGGCCCAGACGAGCCCGTCACAGATAACCAGCAGCGCGCCTAAGATCCAGCCGAGCATTGCTTGCGGCCCACCCATCGCAGCGATGATCAGCGGAATAGTAATAAATGGGCCGACGCCGATCATGTCGATCATGTTCAGCGTCGTCGCGCCCCAGAGACCGACACCACGGATCAGTTGATGCTCATCGTCGTGCGCGTCCATTGGTGCCGGCGCTTCTACTTGTCTGGACATGAGCAAACTCTTTACGTGAAAAAAGACTCGTTGTCGAGTGAACCGGGCCTTTGGAGTGCGGCGGCAGAGCGAAGCGGCAGCAAACGCCATCGCCGTACTGGCTTTGCCACTCCGATGTGCGGCAAGTCTCTGACTTGCCGGAGGCGAACTCTTAGATCCGACGGTCTATGACCGCAACTCGGGTCGAAGACCCGTCGAGAATAAGGATTGTTTGCCGGCAAGTCAGAGACTTGCCGCACATCGGAGTGGCAGAGCCGGTACGGCGACAGCGTTTGTTGCCGCTTCCCTCTGCCAGCGCACTCCAAACTCCGGTCGCTGCGTGACCTCAGCTGACTTCACGGTTAAACTATCTTGCACAACTTGTTCAATCTTATGAAACACAAAATCCTTCGCTCTACTCTGGCGCTGCTGGTTCTTTCGCTGCTGATGGCGGCGCCGCGCGCGCAACAACCCGCAACGCCATCCGACGATCGCGTCGCGCTTTACCAGGCGCTGCTCGACTTACAGAACCCCTGGACAGTGATGTGTGTGGCCGCGCATCCGGATGATGAAGACGGCACTTCGCTGATCGTCATGCGGAGAAAGTACGGCGCGCACACGGTCAGTCTGTTTTCGACCTTTGGTGAAGGCGGACAGAACGCGATTGGACCGGAACTGTACGAAGAGATGGGGGCGATTCGCGCGCGTGAAACGATGGCCGCTTCTGAGATTCAGGGCTCAGAGCCGCACTTTCTCGGGCTGAAAGATTTCGGTTTCTCAAAGTCCGCGGCCGAAGCGTTCAAGTTTTGGAACCACGACGAAGCGCTGCGGCGAATGGTTTTGGAGATTCGCAAACTGCGTCCGGACGTGATCATCACCAACCATTCAGTGACGAGCAACGATCACGGCCATCACCAGGCAACCGCCCGCATGCTGGTCGAAGCGTTCGACGCCGCTGCCGATCCGGGTAAGTTTCCGGAACAGTTGAAGGATGGTGTGACCACCTGGCAGGTACAGAGGCTCTTCGTCCGGGTGCGCGGAAACCAGCAGCCAGCCGCCGACGTCTCGCTGGTCACAATTGATCCAAACGAACGCGATCCAATCCGCGGGACAGTCTTCGCCGAACAGGCGCTGAGCGCTTTGCAGAAACATGCGACGCAGGGTCCCTGGCCAAAGAGTTTCGCGGAATACACCGCACGCTTTCGCGCGTTCAGTGGACAAGGAGGCACCACTGGGCAAATGCCATTGGTTCGATATCGACTCGAACGTCAAGCTAAGTCTGCGGCCGCGGTGCCGGCCGATTCGCACAATTTTCTGGCAGGCTTGCAATTGCCTGCTGACGAGGCGAACCGGTTCAATCCACCAACGATCGACGGAAAGCCACTTACCGATTTTATCGATCAGAAAGAAAAACTGCTTGATGCCCTGTTGGCTGCCGATACGAATGGGGGCGCACAAAGCATGAGTACCGGAATGAGAGAGTTGCGTTTGAACCAAATGCGAGCGCGATTGAGTAGCGCACTTTCTGCGGTAACAGGTCTGTCGGTCAAACTGTCGGCCAAGAGTCAAGTTCTGATTCCCGGCGACACCGCTGTGCTGGAAATTGAATTGACTAATAACGGCAAAGACCCAGCGCGTGTGGTTCGCGCGGGCGCCGGATTGGGGCCGGCGGGTTACGGCATTGCGGGCCTGACAACCAGCACGAACGAGATAGTGCTTGCGCCCGGAGCTTCGCGCAAGATGCAAGTCCCTGTCCGGGTTCCCAACGGACTCTCAATAACAGTGCCTCACGCCAAACATCTTTACGAACCGACTTTCGCCGGTGTGCCGCTGATGGCAGTCGCCTCTGTTGAACTCAGACAAAAGAAGTTCGATCTGAGCACCACAAAGTTTGTTGACGCGGCGCCGCCGGTGGATATCGCCAGTATCAACCCATCACCACTTGTCATCAGACCCGATGAAGTCGGCGTGAGTAGTGCAGGCGCCGATATCTTCCCGGCGAAGCTGCCTGATTTGAAGATCGAACTGATCAACTACCGCGATCAACGATTTAATGGCGAGGTGGTCTTCGGCTTAAAGGATCAGGGCGAGCAAACGAGCCGCAAGATCGAACTTCTGCCGCATCAGATTGCAACGCTCGCGCTGCCAATGCCGAAGCCGGAAAAAACTGCAGCAGCTCACACCAGATCCTCGGCAGCTCCGGAACTCATCTCGGTGACGGTAAGAGCAGCCACCTCGCGTGAGAGCATTACGACCCGTGAAGTGCCCATCGTCCGGGCCAACGCTCGCGTAGCGCGAAATCTGCGCATCGGTTATGTCCGTGGCTTTGATTTCAGTTTGCCGAACGCGCTCAACGCACTGGGCGTTGAGTCGAAAGAGTTGAGTGCGGATGAAGTGAAGACGGCAGACTTGTCAAAGTTCACCTCGTTCATCGTGGACAACCGCGTCTACGAATCGCAGCCGGAACTGATCGCGGCGAACCAAAAACTGCTCGATTACGCGAACGCGGGTGGCAATCTGATCGTCTTCTATCACAAGTCGGATGAATGGAACCCCAGCGAGCAAAGGAAGCGTCCCCAACTCGCTCCTTACAAACTAATTCTCGGCAATGAACGCATCACGGACGAAGATGCGCCGATCACTTTCATCGAAGCGGAGCATCCGCTGCTCAATGTTCCCAACAAACTTAATCAGGATGATTTCCAGGATTGGATTCAGGAGCGTGGGCTTTATTATCCGCGGGATTGGGATCCGCAGTTTCACGCCCTGTTGCAATCGAATGATCCGGGCGAGGCGCCTTTGAAAGGTGGTCTGCTGGTCGCCGATTACGGCCGCGGCCATTACATCTACACCAGCATGGTTTGGTATCGCGAGTTGCGCGCGGGCGTGCCCGGAGCCTACCGGATGCTGGCCAACATGATTAGCTACGGAAGATGAAATTAGCCGCGGATGAACGCGGATGTTCGCAGATAGGAAATCTATTTCAGATCGGCGTCTATCCGCGTTAATCCGCGGCTAATTAGTGCTTTCACCTCACACCTCGCTGGTCGTCTGCGCTTCCAGCTTTTCTTTTACCCGCTCGAGAAAACCCTCAATCGCTTCGTTGATTCGTTTTTGCAGAGCATTGCTGATCCGCGTTTCGCCCATCAGTCCCACCCCGGGATGCAGATCCCAGGCACGCTTCCGGCGCAGTTCAACGTGATGCGAAACGTCGATCACCGTGGCGCTGTTATGTTCCTCAAACTTTAAGGTATAGCGCAGCAGGTTCTCGCGCTCGTTCGGGGCCGGCGACCACTCAATCATGTCGGCGTGAGGCGAGGTCTCGCGCACCGGAAAACTGAAACGCACGTGACCCACCGGCGTATCAGTCGCGATGGTCCAGCGGGCAATGCCGCCGGTCTCGCGGCGAATGTTTTCGACGCCGCCCAGCATGTCCGTAAAGTTGGCCAGATTGGAAAAGAAGTTGCGGACCGCCTGTAATGGCGCCTGAACCTGAATCTTGCCTTTGAATGAGGACCGAACGCGAAACATTTAGGTACGCACTCCTCTGGAGTGCAGTTGTCAGTTGTCAGTTGTCAGTTGTCAGTTGTCAGTTGTCAGTTGTCAGTTGTCAGTTGTCAGTTGTCAGGATACGCCCGGCTTATACCTTAGTTCCCGGTATTTATCCGCGATCATCCGCGCAAATCCGCGGCTAGTTCTCTCAAACAAGCGTCGGCGAGCCGGACGTCTCTTCATACCAGCAGCGCGGGCACCACCGATGTCTCGCTTTTCGTCCGTCCAGAGAATAGTCGGCCGAGGCCGGCAAACGTTTGGCAACTTCGCGCTCGTCATCGTTAAGCTCATCCCAGCCGCGCAGCCGCCCGCCATCGCAGCGCGGACACCGGTTATTGTTTTCCATCCTGAATCGACTCTCCCCGCATGATGCGCTCGTAGGCCGTGCGGATTTCCTGCATCCGCTCAACCAGCACGCCCGCCAGCTCCTCCGCCGTTGGAAACCCGAGCCGCCGGGCGATGTCAGCAAATGCCGGCTGTTCCAGCGCCGGCAAAGTTGCCGACCGTCCCACGATCAGACGAAGTTGATGATCGACGGCCCGCAAAAGCTTGTAACCAACAGACAATGTCTGATGATCCTGCTGATTAATCGATCCGGCTGCGCGCAAGCTCGTCAACATTCGCAACGTGGTTCGATCTTCAACATGATCCATTACGTTATCGCGCAACTGCAAGTAGCGCGTCGCAAAGTAAACGTCCAGCATGCCGCCCGGGCCGTGCTTGATGTTGATACCCGTGCGGCGCGAAGCCTTCTCTTTCTCCAGACGATTACGCACGCGCTGGGTCTCAGCCCGCAGTTGGGCCGGATCGATCTGCCGGGCTAACTCGTGCACCGTATCGCGCGCTGACGATTCGAGGGCCTGGCCAAAATCGCGATTGCCGGCCACCGCGCGCAGTTTCACATAAGCCAGCCACTCCCAAATGCTCGCACGCGTGCGCAGGTAATTCATGAATGAACGCGAGCCACTCGCCAGAGGGCCCTTCTGCCCGTCGGGTCGCAGACGCAAATCAACCCGGTAGAGATAACCCTCGTGAGTGATACTCGAAAGTGCGGTTACCAGAAATTCCGTTAACCGGCTATAGACAGTTTCGTGAGTCGCCTCAGCTACTGGCGAGGGCGTGGTCGAGTCGTAAACCACAATCACATCAAGGTCCGAGCCGTAATCCATGCCCCCGCTGCCCAGGCGACCCAGACCGAGCACCGCCCAGCGAGGTTCAGCCGCCAAGTTTCCATAGCGCCGCTCTAATTCGTTTCGCGCAATCAGCAGTGACGCATCAAGGCTCGAGACCGCCAGCGTGTTCAGCCAGTGATTCACCTGTTCGATACCGATCGCGCCTTGCGTGTCGCGCGCTCCGATCTCCACAAACAAACGCGACCATCCGCGGCGAAGCGCATCCAGACTTTCGGCAAACGAGGCGTGGCCGGGATCGGTTGAGACGAGTTCGCGCAGCCTAACTTGTGTTTTAAGCGGACCGTCCTCGGTCGACAAAACCTGAATCAGTAAGGGGTTGCTGGCCAGCATTTCGCCGAAAAATTCAGATACGCCGCAGACTCGGACCAGCGCGCGCATTTCCTCCTCGGTAATCGTGAGCGACTTTGTTTCTTTGTCCAGCGAACCGGCCACCCGCGTAATCAGAGACAAGGCCCGGCGCCGATTGAGAGAACGGTCCGCTTCGGCGCGAAGGATTTCGGCAAGCGCTGACGAACCAGGTGCGACCGTTTTTGCGAAATGTCTCGCGAATATCCCGGCAGCGAATCGGATCGACGCCGCTTCTGAGTCGCCGGCCGAATCGTCGATCAAAGCCGCTCGGGGAACCGGAGGCTGCTGCGAACTTTCGCTGCGATTGGCGAACACTCGTTTGAAAGCTGCGTGCACATTAGCGGAGTGCGTGTTCAGCGCCTCGTCAAACTGCGCCAGCGAGCTGGATCCCGAAAAGTTCATGCGGCGAGCCACCAGCTCGCGTCGCGACGTTTCATTCGGCACGGAATGAGTTTGCAACCCGTGCTCCATTTGTAAGCGATGTTCGAGCGCGCGCAGGAAATTGTAAGCATCAGAGAGTTGCCAGTGCTCGCTTTCGGTGATCAATTCACGGTCAGCCAGGCGGCTGAGGCTGATCAGCGTATGCGGCGCACGCAACCATGGATCATTGCCGCCAAAGGCGACTTGCAAGGCCTGGGAAATGAACTCAATTTCGCGAATGCCGCCACGACCCAGCTTTACATTGAATCCTTTTTCGTCGCGCTCGCGCTGTAAATCGATTTTCTCTTTCGACAAGCGCACGTTTGCGAGCGCCGCGCTGACGCCGATCTCAGGTCGAAACACGCGATCGTTTACCAGCTTTGCGAAGGTCGCGTACAGAGTCTCTGAACCGGCCGCTGCTCGTGAACGAATCAATGTCTGCAACTCCCAGTCCTGCGCGTTTTGCCGGTAATAACGCATGGCTTCATCGAGCGAACTGGCCAGCGCCCCGTCGCGCCCATGCGGCCGCAGACGCATGTCGATGCGATATGACGCGCCTTCTCCGATCGGTTCACTGACGATTCGCAGCAGACGCTCGCCGACTTTGACGAAGTATTCGCGATTTGAGATCTGGCCGCGCGATCCGCCGGCGGCCGTCATTCCGTCCGCGGAAAACAGAAAGAGCAGGTCAATGTCCGAGGCGTAGTTCAATTCATACGAACCAAGTTTGCCGAGCGCGACAATGCAAAACTCCGGGCTGGAAATTCGTCCATGAGAATCGACAATCTGCGGGGCGCCAAAACGATTGTCCAGGTCCTGACGCGCCAGCTTCAGCGCATATTCGAGGGTCGCGTCCGCGAGAATGGACAATTCTTCGGTCGTCTCCACAACCGTGCGGGTGCGCCGAATGTCATGAAGATAAGTACGCAGCAATTCACGGCGGCGAAAGCGCGCGAGCATTACATGCGGATCAAGTTGGGAATTAATTAGCGCAAACCGGCCGAGAGATTCTCCCAACTCCTCGCGCGTGCGCACGCGGGTAAGGGATCGCTCACGTTGAAGCCAGGAAACGTAGTCCGGATGGTTCTCGAGTGTGGTCGCCAGCAGCGGACTCCAGGCCGCCAGCGTCAGCACATCCGAAAGCAAGGCCGGATCTTTTTGAAACAGGTTTCTGATCGAAGGTTGCGTGCTGAGCCGATCGTATAGGAGCTGAGCTGTGCGGGGATCAGGTAGCTGGGCCAACAAGTGTCGGAGTGTTTGGTTTGCGCCTGTCACGCGAATATATTACCGCAGCGGGGCAGTAGCCCGACCGTCAGGGAGGGCGTACCGGCGATCCAACGCCGTACCTGACGGTCGGGTTACTGCCACAATCTACAAAAAAAAGACAGCGACACCGTAGTGCCGCTGTCTGCGGAGATCAAACAAACTATCTGCGAGCCTAAACGTCGTAATACATCGCAAATTCGAGCGGATGCGGACGCAGACGCAAGGGCTGAATTTCGCGTTCGCGTTTGTACTCGATCCAGCGATCGATCACCCGTTGCGTGAAAACATCGCCCTTGAGCAGGAATTCATGATCGTTCTCCAGCGCCGTAAGCGAAGCATCGAGCGAACCCGGCAGGCTCGGCACGTCCTTCAATTCTTCCGGCGAAAGATCGTAGATGTCCTTGTCGAGAGGCTGTCCCGGATCGATCCGATTTTGAATCCCATCGAGCCCGGCCATCAACATCGCCGAAAAAGCGAGGTATGGATTGCACGACGGATCGGGCGGACGAAACTCGAGCCGCTTCAGTTTCGGATTGGTTGAAAACATCGGAATGCGAATCGCGGCCGAACGATTCCGGGCTGAATAAGCGAGGTTGACCGGCGCTTCAAAGCCCGGCACCAGACGCTTGTAGCTGTTCGTCGTGGGCGCGGCAAATGCCACGATTGCCGGCGCGTGCTTTAACAGGCCACCGATGTAATGCAGAGCCGTCTCTGACAGTCCGGCATAACCGTCGCCGGCGAACAGAGGCTTGTTGCCCTTCCACAACGATTGGTGGCAGTGCATGCCCGAGCCGTTATCGCCGTACAAGGGCTTGGGCATAAACGTCGCGGTTTTGCCGTGCTTGCGCGCGGTGTTCTTGACGACGTACTTGAATATTTGCAGGTTGTCGGCAGTGCCCAGCATCGTCGAATAACGAAAATCGATTTCGCACTGTCCGGCGGTCGCGACTTCGTGGTGATGACACTCGACATGAATTCCACAGTCCGCCAGCGTCAAAGAAATCTCCCCGCGAAGGTCAATTAACGTATCGGTCGGCGCGACTGGAACGTATCCTTCTTTCGGGCGAATGCGGTGTCCCAGATTGGGGCCCGACTCATTCGCCATGCGCCCGCTGTTCCAATGACCTTCATCCGAATCAATTGAATAGCCCGCTTCGCTTTGTTCGTTGTAGTACTGCACGCTGTCGAAAACGAAAAACTCGGCCTCAGGACCAAAGTTAACCACTTCCGCAATGCCTGTGCTCTTCAGATAACTTTCGGCGCGAATGGCCACGGTGCGCGGATCGAAAGCATAGCCCTGCCGCGAAAGCGGATCGACGGCATTCGCCACCAGACACAGGGTCGGTTCAGCCGCGAAAGGATCCATCCAGAAACGGCTCGCGTCCGGTACTAACAACATGTCTGATTCATGAATCGACGCCCAGCCGCGAATGGATGAAGCGTCAAAACCAAAGCCATCTTCGAACGATTCTTCCGAGAGTTCGCTGATGGGAAAAGTGAGGTGTTGCCAGGATCCGGGAAGATCCGTAAAGCGGGTGGAAACGAATTTCGCACCTTGTTCCGAGGCATACTTCAGCACAGATTTAGCGTTCATCTAATCTCCTGTCGAAATAAAAGTGAGTGATGTAGTTGACCTTCGCCCCTTGCGGTGTTTGGTGCGAAGACTTTGTGGAAAATTGACGGTCTGAAGAGCGCGAAAAGGTCATGAACCGCGCGAGCAAAAAACAGCCATTATAGTCAGAGAAAGGTTGCTGTCAAGTTCTTTTCATTAAATCCGGTGAGGTAATCTGCGTAAGCGAACGGGTAAACTCTTTGAGGTTGAATCTTGCTTGGTTCATGTTGGTTGATTGAGATATAGTCCCGGGCACGTTCAAGCCAACCAACGGAGCTTTTCATTTACGTTGGCGAAAGGAGGGTCGAAGTGAAATTAAGACCAGCCCTCATCTGGATGACACTGCTCGCTGTTGGAGCCATGTCCGTAATCCCGACCCGTTTCTCACGAGTATCGGGACATCAAGGGAAACTGACTTACCAACCGACTGGCAGCGAGGGCAAGATCACCGGCAAAGTCTCTTTCGCCGGTCAAATACCACAACGAAAACGAATCGATACCAGTGCTGACCCTGTCTGTCAGGAGGCTAATCCCGAACTCTACACCGAGGACGTGATCATAACTGCCGGCAAGCTCGCAAACGTTTTTGTCTATGTGTCTGGCGATATGCTCGAATTGTACGCGTTTGAAGCGCCCAAGTCCGAGGCTCTGCTGGCCCACCGCGGGTGCCAATTTGTCCCGCACGTGATGGGAATGCAATTGTCGCAAACTTTGAAGACTGCTAACGAAGATTCGACCACCCATAACACACATTTCCGGCCGAAGGCCAACAAGGATTGGAACCAGTCACAACCTGGGAATTCCCCACCAGTCGCGATGAAGTTCGAAACACCAGAAGTACTGATTCCGGTAAGGGACAACCAACATCCATGGCAAAAGGCTTATGTATCGGTCCTTTCGCATCCGTTCTTTGCGGTCAGCACGCGGAATGGTTCGTATCAGATTTCCGGGTTGCCGCCGGGCCAATATACGGTCGTGGCCTGGCACGAGCGCTTCGGCGAGCAAAGGGCAGAAATTTCAGTAGGCGTCAGCGAGCAAAAAAATCTGGATTTTACTTTCAAGCAGCCAGAAAACTGAATCTTCCGTTGCTGAATAATTCTCTTTAACCTGCTTTTTCCCGCCCAAATCGCCGGGCGCAGCGCCATTTTCGCCACAAAAAAGTGATAGACCGACCTCCGGTTTTCTGTTACATTCTGCCGTTAAGGTTCCACCCCAAGAAATTTCCGCTAATTACCGGCAACCAGCAGCAGACAGCGCTGCCGAAGCGGGTTAATGCTTACGAGGGCGCATACCGGGAGACCGCTAGTTGACCACCGCGATCGAACAGACAGTCGAAACCTACGGGATCGAGAACTGGGGGGCAGGTTACTTTGACGTAAATCGCAAAGGTAATCTCATCGTTCGCCCAAGCGAAGGCGATCCGCGTTCAGCCGACGTACGCGAAATCATCGAAGACCTTAATCGTCGCGGCATCACCGCGCCAATCCTGCTCAGGTTTCCACAACTGGTAGCGGCCCAGGTTCGCAAACTGCAACGAGCCTTCAGCAAATCCATTCGCGAATACGAGTACCAGGGCGCGCACATGTGCGTCTATCCGATGAAGGTCAACCAGCAACGGACGGTAGTCGAAGAGTATTTACGTGAAGGTTCGCGATACGACTTCGGCCTGGAAGCGGGCTCTAAGGCCGAACTCTACGCCGCGCTGGCACTTGAACAAACTGCGGACAGTCTGCTGGTGCTGAATGGCTTTAAGGACGAAGAGTTCATTGCCCTGGCTTTCGCCGGGGCCAAGGCCGGAAAACGCGTGGTCATCGTAATTGAGAAGATGAGCGAGTTGGACCACATCCTGCGGATTGCCGAAGAGCACGAGGGCAACATGCCGATCGTCGGCATGCGCGTGAAACTTTATTCAAAGGGTTCGGGCCGCTGGGAAAAATCGGGCGGCGAAGCCGCCAAGTTCGGCCTGACGACGACTGAACTCCTCGAAGTCATCAGCCAAATGAAAGAAGCCAAGCGCATCGACATGCTGCGGCTGCTGCACTTTCACATCGGATCGCAGTTGACTGACATCAAGCGCATCAAGAACGCTATGAAAGAAGCCGCGCGCGTCTACGCCAAGGTCCATCAAATGAAAGTGCCGATCGAACTGCTCGATGTCGGCGGGGGCATGGCGGTCGACTACGATGGTTCGAAAACCGCTTTCGACTCGTCTGCGAATTACAGCGCCCAGGAATTTGCGAACGATGTCATCTACACCATCAAGCAGGTCTGTGATGACGAGAACGTCCCGCACCCTACGATCATTCAGGAATCGGGGCGGTTTCTTTCGGCTTATCACGCCATCCTGGTGACCAACGTGCTGGACGAGATTGAGACCGTCGTCGAAGACATTACCCCGATCGAAATTGATGAAGACGATCCCCAAGTCGTTATCGAGCTCGGTGATTTGCGCGAGACAATCACGATCAAGAACTATCGCGAGTACTATCACGACGCCCTCGAACATCGCGAAGAACTCTTCACCTTGTTCAATCTCGGTCTGATTTCACTGGAAGATCGCGCCAAAGGCGAGGTCCTGTTTTGGGACGTCTGCGAGCGTGCCGATCGTTATGCCCAGCAGTCGAAGTATGTGCCCGAAGAATTCGGCGATCTGCGCAAACTGCTTTGCGCCAAGTATCTCGCAAACTTTTCGGTCTTTAAATCTGTCCCCGATCACTGGGCCCTGGATCAGCTCTTTCCGATTGTGCCGATTCAAATGCTGAACAAGCCGCCGACTGAGTTCGCCACGCTCTGCGACATCACTTGCGATTCTGACGGCGTTGTCGACAAGTTCGTGGATTTGCACGACGTGAAGAACGTGCTCGAGCTGCACAAACTGGACGCGGACGAGCCCTACTACATCGCCTTCATGCTGGTCGGCGCTTATCAGGAAGTGATGGGCAACAACCACAATTTATTCGGCACCCCCAACGAAGCCCAAATTCACATTGACGACGACGGTTACCTAATCAAGAAAGTAATTCGCGGTACGACCGTCGGTGAAGCTGCCGGCCGGGCCCGTTACGAACGCAGCTATTTGCATGACGGCTTTCGGCGTCAGGTGGCGCAACGCATCAAGGATGGCGAACTCAGCGAAGCAGAAGGCTCCGATCTGGTCAATTTTTACGAATCACGTTATGACGCTTACACGTATATCGCAGTTAATGGTAACCGGATTAAGGGTCGGCGTCGTCATGATTAATAAAAGGTCTGTTTCTCAAAATTCGAAATGTTTAGAGTTGGGCTACTGCCCGACCAGCCGGGGCAACGCGCCCACAGAAAAGAAAAGAGCAAACAAATGGTGACACAGCGCAAACCAAAACCGAGTAAGTACCTGACTATTCCAACTCGCCCGGTGCAAGTGGATCGCGATCGGTCAGTAGCGGGCTTGCTGGAGAAGATGGAAGGCACAGGCTTCGGCGGCCGCCAGTTGGCCGAGTCTCATCGCATCTGGCTGGACATGCTCGGAGACAACACCACGATCATGATGGCGGCTTCGGGCGCGCTGATTCCGGCGGGTATGCGACGGCTGCTGGCTTACGTCGTGAAGAATCGTTTCGTCGATGTGCTGGTGCTGTCAGGCTCAGTGATTTTCCACGACTTGCACGAGACCCTCGGACGGCATCACTTCCAGGCCCATCCGAACATGACTGACGCCGAGCTCGAAGCTTCGCAGATCAACCGCATGTGGGATTTGCTGGCCAGCGAAGAGGAATACCACGAAGCCGAGGAATGGGTTGGCGGTTTTGCCAGCCAACTGGATCAATCGCGTCCCTACTCGACGCGCGAGTTTCTGCATTTGCTGGGTCGTGAGTTAGCTGAAATTGCATCCGAAGATGGCGTGCTCACCGCCGCCTACAAGTCTCGCGTCCCGGTTTTCTGTCCCGGGATCACCGACAGCGGAATCGCGGTCGGCATTGCCGGTTCCCGTTTTGAGAAAAAGAACAACTTCCAGTTCGACATCGTCCAGGACGTGCTGGACATGGCCCAGATCGCAATTCGCGCACGGGTCTCCGGTGTGATCAACATCGGCGGCGGCATCACCAAGAGCTTTCTTCGCCAGACTGAAATGTCTGCGCACATCTTCAAGCAACAGGTTCACGGTCACAAGTACGCCATTCAATTTGCCGCAGACGCTCCGCACCCTGGCGGTCGTTCCAGCGCGGTTTCGTTTGATGAATCGCTGGTGTACGGCAAACTCGGACGCGGCGCGCTCACAGCTTATGTGAATTGCGACGCCACGATTGCTTTGCCAATCCTGATCACGGCGCTCTCGCAAACAGCGGCCAAATACATGAAGGGCCGGCGGCGTCCGAACTTCACCTTTGCCGGCAAGGACCTGATTATCGACGTTCCTTAAATCAACGCCGGTACGCACTCCTCTGTCCCGCGATGTCCGACAAACTTTAGTTTGTCGTCTGCCAACAGACTCTGCTCTCCTGGTCCGGCGACAAACTGAAGTTTGTCGGACATTGGGGTGCCGTACCGACAATTAATTGCTAATCCGCTTACCTCTTAAGATTCTGCTCGTTTGCCCCCCACTCCGGCCGGAAAATTATTGACTTTCCGTCGCAACCCGCATATCGTTCGCACTCCGTTATTGTAGGCTGGACACTCACGAGCAAGGCCGTTGGCCTTGCGCAATTCCCCCGGTCAGCCTGCTAGCGTAGTTCTTTTTTGCTCAGGAGCGTCATTGCCCACGTCATGCGAGCGCTTCGGACTAACTTTTGAACACCGGGAGGAATCACACCAAGTGATCGCCGGAAGATCATCAGCACTTCGTTTTCCCCTTTGAGGAGCTGCTATGGCTGACCAACCCTTTAGTGTCTATTACGCATTAGACGGTCCGGATCTGGATGGCCTGATCGGGAGCGCCGGCATTCTGCGGTTCGATTGGCCGGAACGGAAATTCTACATTAAGCATTTCGACGGGATCAGTTCCGGTCACAACCCTTCGCTGGCGCCCAATGGCAAGCTGGCGCTGCTGGGGAACTTCAGCCAGACGCTCATGCTTCTGGACATCGAGAATGGCAACAACATCCGCGAAGTGGCCCGCCAATCGACGATGTTTTTTGAAGAGTGTTCGTATCGCATGCGTTCGAACACGCATCACCTTTGGTATCCCGACAGTGCGAGTTTCATCGGGGCCATCGGCGATCATCTCTATCGCTTTCAGGTCGATGATCTAAAGAGCCCCGAAAACCTCGGGCCGCACTATCTCGAGAACGCGCATGAACTGCGTTGGGATGCGACTCGTCGTTACATCCTGATGGGTGACCTGGGGCCGGAGAAAAAAGACGTCCGCCAGGTTGGTGTCTTTGACTTGAACGAACCTGATCCGAAGAAGCGTTCACGGAAGATTGCCGTACAGAACAATGTCTGGCATTGCCGGGTTCATCCGACTAAACCGGTCGGCTATGCGCTGACATACTCTCTGATCACCGATCATGAGGACTGGGTGAACTGGTCGCCCGGCTATGTGCGCGAATTCATCTATGAAATCGATCTGACCACGGCAAAGATCACGCGCACCTGGAGCAGCGCGGCCGAATTCCCCGGCCATCTGAACTCGGATGTGGAAATCTACGACGACACCTTGTACATCGCCAGCGGCGGCAGCCACGGGGTGCTCGAGATTCCCTTAGATCGTTTTGCAGAGTTCCGTTTCCTCGAATGCATCCCGCGTTTTTCGACTCGCCTGTTCAGTCTTAACGATCAGATCCACACGTTACTCGGCGCGATGTCGCGCAAGGCGACGGTTTCGAGCACGCATTACATGCTGCAAACTCTACAGATTACCGGCTGGCGGATTCTGGACGGCATCTATGCGACGCGCGTTTCGCCTGACGGCAAATACATTATCACCGGGAATCGCGGCTACAACACGATTGCGGTTTACGATCGCAAAACGTTTCGCAAGGTTTACGAAAAGCTGCTTCCGTTTCGCAAGAAAGTCACCGCCCGGGGCGGCTACAACCACTATCACTTAACCAACAGTTTCTTCGGTTATCACCTCGGCGTTCATCACAGCGAGTTGATCGCGCGCTGACGGTACGCACGCCTCCGGCGTGCTGTTTGAAAGGAGTTCCGTTATGTCATGGAATGCTTCCGGCGGCGCCACAGGCGAGGACGCCACTCTGAAAACTTTGACTTGTCTGGCAAATGCCGACCCGAATGACGAATTAGTCAAAGAGATCAAAACGGACCTGTCCGTAGCGTCATCCATTCTCGAGATGATCAAGGATTACATGGCGCTGCTTCAGAACAATTTCAACAACGACGCGCCGCCGTTTCGAAAACTCGCGAAACTGTTTGATCTCGGTGAGACGTTTGATTCGCTGGACGGTCACTACTATGGCGTTTGTCCGGGTCTGCGCACGGGCGACCTACATGGCGTGGCCGCAGAATTTGGCAACCTGCTGGGATTCATCTGGAGTTCGGCAATTGTGGGCCATTGTCCCTGGGCCGGGAAGAGCTACTTTCCAATGAGTGACGAGGAGCGCGCCAGGATTCTCGGCGATACAGTTCCTGCCGGTGTGAAAGTTGTCCGCGGCATCAATCACTTCAATAAGATCGAAGGCGCCCCGGTGAACGTCGCAACTGTCGCTTTGCTGAATTTCATGTGGCATTTGCAGAAAGCCACTGACGAAGAGAGGCGCCAATACGGCTACGACTATAAAGGCGGCAACATTGCCTCGCATCGAGCCCCTTCGATCTATCCCGGCACGCCGCGCGAAGTATTCCGTTTGAACTATCGGTATCCGGATCTCGGGAACTTCCCTCCCCTGAGTTATTTGATTGATGAGATGGTCCAAATCGCGGACGGCATGTTCCTGGGCCAGGCCATTTTCGCGACCACCAAATTCCTGGAGCGCTTCGATCCAAAAGCTGATCCGGCAACCTACCATTATCAGAACTTCGGCTACTTTCTTTTGTTCGAACCGTTTTGGAATGCGGAAGCTAAACGCCTGTTTCCGTTTTTGGAGATGCCGGATGTCGCGGTGCCGGCTGAAGTACCGAGGGCCGGGGCTCCGGCACCCGCGCCAACTCCACCCCCCAGCGATAAGTTTTCTACTTTGACGCTGGCCGATCCGGCCGATGGCGATGTCGATGGCGCGCGTCTCGACGAGGTGCGCGCGGATCTCAAGAACGCCGGCGACCTAATTCGTGGGCTGAAATCGTATTCCGACACCCTGACAGCCGAGCACAAAACAGTCTCGCCGACCTTCGATAAACTTCACACGCTCTTCAATGCCGGCATCGCGCCGCAGTCCATGAATGGCTTCTATCGCGGGGCCTTGATTTCATGGCAGAGCCAGGGCCTTTTGGCGGCCTTTCAGGAAAACATTATCGGCGTCGCCTGGCAGGCAGGGCGTTTCTTCTCGCCGTGGACGGGAAAGAAATTCAATCCAATCGACGCAGCTGAGCTGGCGAAATGGACCGAGGGAGGTGAACCGATGGGTTCCGATCCGGCTGCCAACTGTTCGAACACCGTCGCCTTTCGCACAATGAAAGAAAAATTCACCCGCGAGGTTTCGAAGCTTGCGGGAGTGCGCATGGAAGAAGCAACCGCTGAAGAAAAACAGAAGTACGGCTATGACACGCATACTTTCTTCTTCATCGGCCGTCCCAACAAGACCAGCATGCTGCCGGAAAACAAGGGCAAGAAAATCTACCAGTTCAACTATCGCTGGAAGCTCATGAAGAACATCCCGCCGGATTGTTTTTGCATCGACGAGATCGCCCAGATTGCCGAGGGTCTTTATCTGGGCCAATTAATTTACGCGACCGATTGGCTGAAGCCCTTCGATCCAAACACGCCAATCTCGGAATACCAGTACAAACTGTTCGGCTACTTTCTGTTGATGGACGAAGAGTGGCATCAACGGCGTTTGCGGATCGGGTTTGATCTGCAGAATACCTAAACGGCTGAAGTCAGAACCGGGAGCGGTAGCGACCGGGCCCGACTTGGCGTCGCGCGCTCAACGGCGAGACCCGGTCGCTACCGCTCGCGGTTCTGACCCGCCGGCTAAACTGGAGGTTTGCAATGGCCGTCGTTCTCACCGACATTCAAATCGCATTTGCCGCCGGGGCTTTGTTTGCCGACGCCGGCGCCCCGGTGATCGAAGCAGCGCGCAAAGAGTCCGAAGCCGCCCTGGCAAAATTGTATTCTTCGTACATGCTGCGATCCCTGGTTTACGCCGCGGTGTTTCTGGGACCGGTTGCAACCATTTCTTTGCTGGCCTATCCAGCCTGGGAAACTCAGTACCTTAGCGGCATCTTCGATAACACCGTCGCCTACAACGACACGACCAATTTTCCCTGGAATGCTTACCCGTACGGCATCTTTTTGATGGCGGTTTTTTTCGGAGGATGGTTCGGCAATTGGCTGGGCTTCAAATGGGTGCTGAACGGCGCCCGCAAGAAACTGCGTGTGCTCTATCTGGTGATCGTTGCGATCACTTTTGCGGTCCTTTGGCTGCGATATCCGGCGCCGGTTCAGGTTTGCGACTACGCGCACTTTAAGGCTGCCCCGTATGTGTTGCCGTGTCGCTACTACATCGCGCACAAGCCGTTCTTCTATAACTTTATCGTGCTGTTGCTGCTGGCCGGACTGCCACTGCTGATCGGTTTTATTCAGGTGAGATTGAGTGTGAAGAAGTTGAAGCAGTAACGAATGGCACAGACTTCAGTCTGTGAACCGCTTGAGCAAAGTCTTAATCACAGACTAAAGTCTGTGCCACCATCTTTGTGAATATGAAAGACACATACGACGTCGTAGTCATCGGCTCCGGTTTTGGCGGAGCGATTAATGCCTGCCGCCTGGCGCTCGCCGGCCGATCAGTTTGCATCCTCGAACGAGGCAAGCGCTGGGGCAAGAAGGATTTTCCGCGCACCACCGGTCAGGTTGCACGCTCGTTCTGGAATTACAAAGATCTCGGATTGCTGGATTATCGCGCTTTCGAAAATATCGATGTGCTTCAGGCGAGCGGAGTCGGGGGCGGCTCACTGGTTTATTTCAACGTGCATATCCGCACCCCGAAAGAGATCTTTGAAGATCCGCGTTGGCCCAAAGGCGTCAAGCGGGACATTCTCAACCCCTTCTATGACAAAGCCAGGGACATGCTGGAAGCCCGGCAGCTAACACCGCCTGCGGACCTGGCTATGCCGCAGCGCACAGAGGCGTTCATCGCCGCCGCCCAGAACGCCGGGCGCAAACCGGAGTTGATGGAGATTTGTGTTTATACCGGCCCGGAAAAAACTAATAACCAGGGCATAATCCAGGATGGTTGTGTCTACTGCGGTAACTGCATGCTGGGGTGTCATGTTCATGCCAAGAACACACTCGACCTCAACTACATTCCGTTGGCGGAAAAGAATGGCGCAGAAGTTTTCCCGCTGCATCAGGTCGAGAAAATCGAACCTATCGAACCCGTTGAGACTAATGGCTACCGCGTTCACTTTCGACGTTTCGATCTAGAGAAAGCCGAGACTCAGCCACTGACACTCGACGGCAACAGGTTCGATCGCCGGGCCAGGCCGGAGCCAGAGTCCCAACCGGGTTCAGTCGTAGGTCGCAAGGTGATCATCTCTGCCGGCTCCCTGGGCTCAACCGAGATCCTGCTGCGCTCCCGGGACCTGCATCGTACACTAACGAAATTGAGCCCCGCACTCGGGAAAAAGTTTTCCGGCAACGGCGATTTTCTTTTGGCCGGGGCGCTCGAAGCGAATCGCGAAATCGACCCCGGCGCCGGTCCCAGCATCACCGCGGCCATCGACGCTTCGACCGCTAACAACAGGATCATGATTCAGGATCTCGGTTTTCCCGATCCGTTTCTTTGGTACCTGGAGAGCGCGCTGCCTGTGCCTCGGCGGCTCAAAAATCTCAGTCTCTTCTTCCGCAAATATTTCCTGCGCACGCTTGGACTAGATCACGGCTATGGCTTCACCGACGGCGCCGACAAATTGTTCAAGGGCGGCGTGACGACGCGCTTTCTACCTGTTTTGGGGATGGGTACTGACGCCGCTGACGGGCGCATGTCGCTATCCGAGGGAAACATCGAGGTTGACTGGAACCTCAAGCGCAGCCGTGCGATGTTTCGCGAGATGGAACAGGTGCTCAAGGAATTGAGCAAAAGCATCGGCGGCAAATACATGCCCAGCGTTCTTTGGGGTTGGCCCTGGCGCAAGCTGCTGACGGCGCATCCACTGGGCGGCTGCACGATGTCCGACGATCCAAATGAAGGCGTGGTAAACGAATTCGGCGAAGTCTGGAATTACCCGAATCTTTACGTTTCAGATGGCTCGATCATTCCGACTGCATTAAGCGTCAATCCATCAGCAACCATTAGCGCGTTGTCCGAAAGGATTGCGGATCACCTGACGAAGCCCCTATAGATTGCGACCAGAAATTTGGAGTGCGGCGGCAGAGCGAAGCGGCGACGGCGCTTTGGATTTGTTAGCGCTTTTCTACTCATTTGAATCCAAAGCGGCGTCGCCGCTTCGCTCTGCCGCCGCACTCCAAACTAAGCAATGACAACCGGATTCTCGATCAGCTCCGGGTTCGTTGATTGGGGATCGTCGGACACAAATGTCGCTCCCGTAACAGCTCCCGACGGTTTCCATTTGCGCGCCACCCGGCGGATTCCGATTGGGAAAATAGTCAAAGCGCCCGCAGGATCAATCTTCAACCTCAGAAAGTGCTTCCAGTCCGGGTTTGCCAGCGCTGAAAAGCTTTCGTTCGAATGTCGCCCGAACAGGTTCAAAGAAATCGCCAGGTAAATCCCCATCACGATTGACCCTACGATCCATCCCAGCACGAAGATTACCGCGCCCGTGATCAAGAGTTGGAATGGTGACTTAAATGGAAAGTGCAACCAACGCACGCTCGCATAGGTCGCGAACCATCCAATAAAGAACATCGCGAGCACATGCGCAAAACCGTGCAGCGTGCCGGCGATAAATCGGTAAGCCTTTGAATGCACGTCGGTGAACATGAGGAAGCCGCCCCAGACCAAAAGGATCCAGAAGACAGCCGTTGGATTCGCCATCGACGCGGCGATCGCGACCTTCATTGCCGGCCACAACTGGCGGAGTCCAAAGCGGCTGAGGTTCGTCATCACCGACCAGCACGTCAACATGTAAAGCATCGCAGTCGCTACGCCAAACCATGGATTGAGAAAGAGAAAGCCCAGGTTCTTCCAGGTGAGCTTTTTGGATTCACTCTCGGGCGGGAAGCTTTGCCGGAGTTTGTAACCGCCATCAAGCTCCGATACATCGTCGCCGTGAGTGGGGTGAAGAAAGGCGCCGCCACCACCAGCCGTAATCTTTTGCAGACCGTCGTCCGTGGCGTGACGACGGTAGTGATGCAAATCGCCGGACAAATAGACGGCGATCTTTTGCTTTGCGAAAACTTTCTTGTCTAGAAATTCGAGATTATTCTCGTTAATCTCGGCGTCGTATTGCTTATAGAGTTTGGCGAAGATCCAGTGTGGCTCGGCGGTGCAAAGGATGATGCGATCGCCTTCACCCATGCGGTGAGCGATGCGCTTGAAGAATTTCACCTGCGGGATATCGATATCAGAATCCAACTGCACATCAACTCCGACCAGCCACCAACGATGCGGCAATCTGAGCGCAAAGTAACTGCGGCTTTGACGGGTTTTCCAGCCGCCAAACCAACGACGCGAACAGAATAAACGCGTAAAAGAAACCAGGCTGTCGTACCAATCGTGGTTTCCGGGAACGGCAAAGACGTGCGGGTTAGGAGCATCGGTTCTTGGCAATGCCGATTCATAAGGTTCCAGCAGACGCTCGCGATACGATTTCCGGTTGGCGACCGGATAAACTTGATCGCCTCCGAAAACCAGGACCTCTCCGCGCGGCATTTGTTCGTCGACTCCCGGCAAACTTAACTGCGGCTGACCTACCTGATAGGCAACTGCGTAGGTCGAATTCCAACCATCACCAGTGTCGGCGACATAGTCGATCCATATGTGATCTCTGTCGCCGTAATTGTGAACACCGTCAGGATCGGAAGTTATGTCGGGAGGATTCTCGTCTTCCCAGACATTCTCATCCGCGGAAGGCAGCACCAATGATTCGGTAATCCGGTAGTCAGCATGGCGGCCAAATATCGTTGAGACCGCGACGTCGACCGCTGTACGCGCCAGTTGCCGCGGATCGTACCAACCAACCATTGGGCACATCGCAGGTTTCTTGATGTCAGTCACGTGTCAACTCCTTTGGAATAAAGTCCTCGCTCAAAACCCTGTGCTATGGACCGTCTGGGACCTACGCGGCTGTGGCAGAGGCTCGTGAGATTCAGCCTTGTTTGCGCGCGCAACATATGCGCAGACGAGTTAAAAGTCAATAGTTACTTGTTCTTATATCCTGATGCGAGAGCGCAGTGAAGCCAGTCGGGCAGGTCGGATCGAAGCTGTTGATGTGGCGGTACCTTCAGAGTGGTAAACGTGGGCTTGTTTTGGCCGCTGGGCCAGGGTTTTGGCGCGGGTGATTGCGAATAATGCGGCGCGGTCGCACGAGAGTGAAGCGTGTAGCGTCCACACACGACATCACATCACATCAATGATTTCCGACGTCGGCTCAACTGAAATTTGATTGAACGTCACGCAGCTCAGAGAGGCTGCTACCGGGGCGATCCGATCAATTAACTCTGCGGAACACTTTTTTGTATTTCTCAGGCTTAATAAACAATCTAAGAATCTCCGGGAGGAGGTGGGCCGCTTTGACTTCTGTCCTTACCGTTAAGGTGCCGCGATCCTTCGATAACTCCCAGATGTCCGTAGCCTCTTGCTTATACTCCTCATGCGTTGACGATACGGTCGAGGTCACAATGTATTCGGAGATGAGGTTGCCATAAGACCAATAAGTCCTGGACCTCCGCCGCAGGTTACCGAGGGGATTAGGGTTTTCTTCGCCCCGCCCGTCTGTGAAAGACTCCAGTTCGTGGACGCGAACCTTGTTCTTGCGTTTTCCGCTATAGCTCACCTTCAAAGTAGATCCGTCTTGGGAAATCGCGAGAGTCACTTCATCAAATCGTGAGAGGGTCCTGCTGTCCGTGCTGGCGTTCCGATCCAATTTCCAGGCGCCGGAGAAATCTGCTACGGATTTTGATGAATCAAGAATTTGGGCCGCGCAGGGAGCCGAAGTTAATAGCAGGGTTGAAAAGACAATAGCCTTTAGATGCCTCATCTTAGCTTTTCAATCGTCGTTGGCAATTGATGGCCCGACCCCTGCTCCATTCCGCCGCTTGTCGACATTTCTAAAGTATCTTGCCAGGACGTCAACCCGGGCTATGGCAGACGTTTCATGGGCGCCGAGTCTGAGGATCTCTTCCCTTAAGGACAACAGTTCTTAATCCTCTAACCGGGAGTTCCGTGCTATAGCGAATCAGTTCATTCCCATCGTCTCGAATAAACAGCGCACGATGATAGTTGTCCAACGAGAAGTCACTCGGCCCTTCGGATATCCCACCCGTATCCGACTCTTCCGGCGTTCTGACCTGTTCCAGACTCGTAAAGACATGCACAGTCAATCGCTGTGGATCGGGAAATCGCTTCGAGAGCAGCGGGAATAGACTTCTTAGGTTCTCTTCCGAGAATGCCTTCTCGTCCATCAAAACACCGACAAACCGTCGGGCGTCCTTGCGATCTCCCGTTATGTTAGCAACGTCGTTACCAACAATAGCGTAGCGAATCGATGATCGGAACCGTTTCAGCTCGCTGGCCTTTTGCATCGGAGGCGTGCCCTGAGTTGCTCTCAAACCATTATCGAACGATGGAAACAGGAGAACCAAACCCGCAACTAAGACTACTGGTGATTTCATGGCCCTAACTCCGATGGATTACATCCACTGTTGAAGTATCTGCTCAGTGCTCGTGACCAACCCTTAGAAGTGAGTTTACTTACATCACTTCATGAGCAAGAGCTTCGTGAAGACTGAAAGGCTAACTGGCGAGTATTGCGGAGGACCGCAAGCTCAGGGAGTTAGTCGGTTCCTATCGGCTAAAAGCCAAGGCAAAAACGCTGGTACCATACTCTTGCTCTTTCTTTGCCGTCAACAAGAAATGTCGTAGCTACCTTGTCTTAGTGCTGAACTGGATGTCACTGGCTTCCCGCCCGCGCCTTCGCTAAACTCAACCCATGACTCAATCGCAATCTCTGCCGATGAACTTCGGGGGCATCGCCGAAGAAGAGTTTTTCAGTTTCGATGCTTCGCGGATTTTGGTTTGGCCCATCAGTTATGAAGGCACAGTTTCGTATGGCGGTGGCACCGGAGAGGGCGCCGCGGCCATCATCGACGCCTCACGCAATATGGAACTCTACGACGAAGAGACGGACGCCGAGGTTTACAAACTGGGAATTCATACGCTCGCTGAATCGCCATCGATCGATCCGCCCGAGCGCATGATGACTTCGCTTTACGACCGGGCGAAAGAACTGGTCTCAAGCGATAAGTTCGTGGCGATGATAGGCGGCGAGCATTCAGTCAGCGCCCCGGTGATTCGCGCGCACGCTGAGAAATATCAGAATCTCTCAGTGCTGCAAATCGATGCGCACGCAGATTTGCGCGACACTTACGATGGCACGCCTTATTCGCACGCATCGATTATGGCCCGGGTCGTTAAAGATTTGCGGATTCCCTCCGTGCAGGTTGGGATCAGATCAATTTCGGTGGATGAAGCACGCGCGCTCGATGGTTTGCCGACGAAAATCTTCTGGGCGAAAGACATAGTTGGTCGCGACGACTGGTGGGACGAAGCGGTTGACGGGCTCACGGAAAATGTCTATTTGACGGTAGACATCGATGGACTTGATCCTTCGCTGGTTTCCGCAACCGGAACGCCTGAGCCGGGCGGGCTGGGTTGGTACGAAACGATTGGTCTGATTCGCACCCTCGCGCGGAAGCGCAATATCGTCGGCATGGATTTGACGGAGTACTCGTACGTTGAAGGGCAGAACGCGTCCGCGTTTCTCTGCGCGAAGCTGATCTACAAGACGCTGGCGTTTGTGTTTGAGAACGAAACGGAACGGGTGCGAGGTACGCACGCCTCTGGCGTGCATTAGTAGGCCCTTAGGTATTTTGCGATGGCACGCCAGAGGCGTGCGTACCGCCTACGTCAACTTCCTCTTGTACGCTTCCTTCAATCCTGACTGCGCTTGATCGTGGGCATCGTAGACGTTAGGTCGCGAGAGGACGGCCCGGTATTGCGCCAGCGCGTCGTTACGCTTGCCCGCCAAATCCAAAGCTTTTGCCGCATAAAGATGCGCCATCGTCACCATGCCCTGCTGCGCGCCCGGGGCTGACGCTGAGGCCAGAAATTCCTGGGCAGCTCGGTCGAATTGGCCGGCCGTCATCAAAGCTTCGCCGTACTTGAAGTGAATCAAATCGAGAAAGCGCACCGCTGTGTCACGAACGGCTTTATCTTTTAGCAGCGATTCAAAGGTCGCAAAGGCTTCACTCTCAGTCGTCGTGAGGGCCGTCGAATGATTTGCCTGGCGCTCCATAGCTGCCTGCGAAACCAGCGCGTCAGCGACCTCCAGTCGATAAAGATAATTGCGCGGATATTTGGCAGCCAGCTCTTTCGCATAGCCGGCCGCTTCAGCAAATCGCTTTTCGCGGGTGTATAGAACGATCAGCAGAGTCTTCGCCTCGTCGTGCACCCAGTTCCCTTCTTTCGCCACCCGTTCCAGCGTCGCCAGCCCACGCTTCTTCGAGCCGCGAAAACCAAACATCCCGGCGGCAATCTTCACCGGCAAAGGCAGCGCGCCCACTGTAAAGTCGTACAACCCGATCGTAATTTCAGCATCACGATATGAAGGATCGAGTTTGATTACTTCACGATGTTTATCGACGGCGTCCGAACCATCCTTCAAAGCAGCGTAGTGACGACGCTCGACAGCTTCTTCGAATGCCGCCTTCAGACCTTCGATCGCGCCCATGAAGTACAGCGCCTCGATATCCTTCGGATATTGTTTCAGCCGCGCTTCGGTTAGCTGTTTCGCCTGTCGGGTCAGCGTGCGAAACTCATCAACCACCTTCGGATCGGCTTTGTCATCGCCGGTCGAATAAAACGTGTCATCGCTGCCGTAGAGCGACGATTGCATACGCCGAGTTTGATAAAGAGTTTCGGCCCAGAGAGTGTCCGCCAGGAATTGTGGGCCGGCCGGATAGATCGGAAAAGCCACCGCCATCTCTTTAAAGTTCTTGCGGGCGGCGTCGTAATCGAGATTGAACAGCGCTTCCGAGCCGGCGATACGCAGGGTTTCGAATTTGGCGCGCTCGGTTTCGGTGAGCCATCGAGGCGCGGCCTGTTGCCCATTAGAAATAACCGGCACCGCAAGAAACGCCAACAAAACAAACAATCTAACCCGAACTTTCATCATTCCCTTACCTCAACTATGAACTTCATGACAACGCTTGCCAGTCGCCCGCTTAGGGAGCCACGTACACCGCCTTTGTTTGCTTCCTGAATCGTACAGCCGCGCTACCCGCGCTGACGCCAAACAGCCCGCCCAACAACCCGCCAACCAGCTTGCCTAAACCTGGCTCATCAGAATACGGATGATCGGCAGTTGCTCCGATCGCGCCTCCGACGCCGATGCCGACGGCCGCGCTTACCAGCGGGAGCAGCCAGCGATTTTTGCGCTTTCTCACCTCAGCGATCTCATCACGAGACAAATTGATCGTGCGCAGCCCTTGCATCTGAAAATCTACTTCCATGAACAGCATGTCGTCGTTGGCGACTCGCTTTTCTCCGGCAAACTCTCGCCCATTTTTGGTAATCACGACGATCCTGGTTCCGGATTTCATCTTGACTAGGTTGTTCCAGTCGGCCAGTGACTTCTGAGCGAACAGCATGCTCGGGATCAGCAATAAGACCAGAACAATTGCCATCAGTCTTTTAAGCGACTTCATCTCGGTTTCCTCCTTCGACGTAACCCTGAAGCCGCTTTGTCGGGGCTTCAGTCTGAAAAGCTTTCGACGTATTTCACGCCGCTACCCGTATTGAACAGGACGATCCGCTCGTCAGACCCGATTGATCCGTCTGCCATCATTTGTTTTAGCGCCGGCAGACAGGCAGCGCCTTCGGGCGCGCAAAAGATTCCTTCAGCGGCGCCAATTTCTTTCGTTGCGGCAATCAGCTCTTGGTCTGTCACAGCGATCGCCGTCCCGCCCGATGTTCGCAACGCGTCAATGATCATGAAATCGCCGATCGCTTTCGGTACGCGCAGACCTGACGCAGTTGTGTGCGCATTCGGAAACTCGTCTGCAAACCGTTTTCCTTCCTCAAACGCCTTAACAATTGGCGCACAGCCGGCAGCCTGGACGGTGACCATGCGTGGACGCTTTGAGCCAATCCAACCCATCTGCTCCATTTCATCAAACGCCTTCCACATTCCGATCAATCCGGTGCCGCCACCGGTCGGGTAAACGATCACGTCCGGCAATTGCCAGTCAAACTGTTCGGCCAGCTCGTAACCCATCGTCTTCTTCCCTTCGATGCGATAGGGCTCCTTTAAAGTCGAAACATCGAACCAGCCTTCAGCTTCTTTGCGCCGGCCTACTTCCGCGCCGCAATCCGTAATCAAGCCATCCATCAAAGTCACCTGCGCGCCCGTTTGTTCGCATTCGATCACGTTCGCCCGCGGCGTATCTTTCGGCATAAAGATGTGGGCCTCCATTCCCGCGCGGGCCGCGTAGGCCGCCAGCGCTCCGGCCGCGTTACCCGCCGAGGGCACTGCGAGTTTCTTGGCACCCAGCTCTTTAGCCATCGACACCGCCGCGGTCATGCCCCGCGCTTTGAAACTCTGGGTCGGATTCTGCCCCTCATCCTTGATGTACAGCTCGTCCAGACCAAGCTGCTTGCCGAGCCGCGAGGCGCGTACGAGCGGCGTGAATCCTTCGCCTAAACTCACCACGTTCTCATCGCGATCGACCGGCAGGACTTCGCGATACCGCCATAAATCCGCCTGCCTTCCTGGCAACGATTCCTTTGTCAAAGAAGCGGCCGCACTTTCTAAATCGTAACGGACCAGCAGCGGCTTTCCGCATTGACTGCATAGGTTGTGCAACCTTCGTGCCTCGTGGCGCAGTCCACAAGCGGCACATTCAAGATGAGTGACATTCATTGGTTTTTTTCGGCCTTTCGCGAAAAAGTATTAGGGCCGAACATGATAGCGTTTTGCGGGGGAATCCGTCAGGTGGAGTGGGAATTTTGCGGCGACTGTACGGCAATTCCCTCTTAAGCACGTCCTTGCGGCCTGTTGCGGGCGCCAAAAGTAAGCGGCAGCCTCTATGATTTGAGTCCGTATCCAGGCTTTCCGTATCCAGGCTTGCGACTTAATGAATCGGGGTCTTTCAAAGTTGGCGAAGTATATGAGGTTGATGACGAGACTCTGAATAAGCTGGATGACTTTGAGGTCTCAAGCTATTATTTGCGGAAAGAAGGGTGAGATCTTTCTCGGTACTCACCAAAAGGCATCTTGGGTTACGAACCTAATCCTGACTCTTATTCCCTTCGTGCATTGATTAGGTCAGGTGATTGGATTGAATATGCGAGGACTAAAACCGACGGGCCCGGAGACACAGAGTCCGACGAAAACTCTATACCTTCGTCAAAGATGAAGAGACCAGGTCCCACATTTGTTGCTTCTGCGGAAGGGCGGGAAGTAAGAAGAGCCAAGAAAATCAAGTAGCTGCGTCCACACCGCTTTTGGCCTTAGGCGTTAGTCCGTACGGGGAGTCTCTAAACTATGCGGTATCGCTTCTTCATTGCGCGCACACCGGCGTTAACTGTTTGCTTGCTCCTGATTGCACTCTGGGCGCCGGGATCGCAGTCCGCCAGAGGGACAGCCGGGGATTCCGCGGCATCGCCGGTTCGCATCAACAGCCAGAATGTTGCTACTTTTCTTACTGCCGGAGTCGCTGAGCCCTTACAACCAAAGGCGAAAGCACCGAATCGGCTGGATAGTCCGCGTCTGATTGCATTGGCTCGTAAGGTGAAAGCCGGAAACCGCGCGGCACTCAAACTATTCTGGGAAGAAGTTCAAGGCAAAACACCGCTGGTCGAACCGGTTCCCGGTGATGACCGACTCCGCCGGGTAACTTTTCTCTGGCGCGGAGGAGCCGAAGCCAGCGAAGTCACACTTGACGGGAACCTCCCGCCGGACTCACAAGACGCGCCGCTAGAGCGTTTGGCGAACACAGACGTCTGGTTTCTAACCCTTCGGTTGCCGGCAACCGCGCGTTTCACTTATGGCTTTGATCGTCCAGGAAGAAAACAGATTGCCGACCCACTCAATCCGCTGAGGTTTAGATCATCCTCATTCGCTGAACTCCCAGCCGCGCCTCCGCAGTCCTGGACCGTGATCCAGCCAAATGTTCCGCAAGGCACAGTCACGACCGAGAAGCTCAGAAGTGAAAACCTGAAGGAAGAGCGACCGGTTTCCATCTACACGCCTCCGGGCTATGACCCGAAGAGTGGCTCGTACGGTTTACTGGTTCTTTTTGACGGCCAGGATTATCGCGGACCCATGCCCATACCGACGATTCTGGACAACCTGGTGGCCGCGAAAAAGATTCGCCCGTTGGTGGCGATTCTGGTAGACAACCTGAGTGAAGAGTCGCGCGATCGCGACCTTGAATGTTATCCACCCTTCGCTGACTTCCTGGCCAAAGAACTGGTTCCGTGGGCGCGCCAGCGTTATCGGTTTAGTGCTGAACCCGAGCGGACCATTGTAGGGGGCGTGAGTCTCGGTGGCCTCAACGCCGCATATTGTGCGCTCCGTTATCCGGAAGTTTTCGGGAACGTCCTATCACAGTCGGGCGCGTTCTTCTATTTTCCGGGCTGGGACGATCAGGGAGGGAACGACACTTCTCCATTCGGGTGGTTGATTCGGCAGTTCGTGACGACGCGGAAATTGCCCATCAGATTTTATCTGGAAGCCGGTTTGTTCGAGAACGAGTGTCCCGAAACCCTGCTCGGTCAAAACCGTCGCATGCGCGATGTGTTGGAAGCCAAAGGGTACTCGGTCGTTTATTCGGAGTTTGCCGGAGGTCATGAGTTTCTCAGCTGGCGTGGCTCGGTGGCTGACGGACTGATCGCACTCGCGGGTCGAGAGCAGTAGAGTTTCGGGTAGCAAAGTAGACGCGTTGGCCACGTGCACTTTGGTGCTTCCAGGGTTAAGCTTGTTTGCCCAATCAAAACCAAAATAGGAGAGACGACATCAGATGCCAAATCGCACGGCAACTATTCAAACCAACAAAGGCACGATCAAATTCGAACTGCTCGAGGAAGACGCACCGAAAACCACAGAGAACTTTCGCCTGCTGGCGGAAAAAGGTTTCTATGACGGCGTAATTTTTCATCGCGTGATTAATGGCTTCATGATCCAGGGTGGTGATCCGACGGGAACCGGCCGCGGTGGTGAATCTGCCTGGGGCGGTCGATTTAATGACGAAATTGATTCTTCTTCTGAAGTTTACCGTAGCGGCTATAAGGCAGGCACCGTAGCGATGGCCAACGCGGGACCAAATACCAACGGCTCACAGTTCTTCATCATGCACGTTGATTATCCGCTGCCGCCGAGTTACACGATCTTCGGACGCGTGACTGAAGGCCAGGACGTCGTCAATGATATTGCGACTTCAAAGACGAGTGCAGGTGACCGGCCGGTGTCTGAAGTGAAGATGGAAAAAGTCACCATCACCGAGTAGGCGCGCTTAGCGCTCGGCTGTGTTCTCGGAGTCGCCGGCGACGCGTTGCGCCAGGCCCGCGGCATCGCGAATTGTTTCGGCGACAAACTCTTTTCCGGCGACGACTGATTCTTCCAGATTCATCCCCCGGGCCAGGCACGCGGCAACGGCCGCAGACAGAATACAGCCCGTGCCTCGGACCGGGGGCGACTCGATCCATTCGCTACTCAAAACCTTAACGTCCTCCTCAAAGTCCAGGAGGTCAATCGCGTATCTCTCGGGTCCATTATTGAGGTGTCCGCCCTTGATCAAGACCGCCTGCGCTCCCATCGCCCGTATCATTGCAGAGGCTTCGCGCATGTCGGCTTCGTCAGCGATTTCCAGTCCGGTTAGCGTCTCCGCTTCCGGAATGTTCGGCGTCAGCAAACGAGCCAACGGCATCAGCTCAGTGACGAGCGCCTCGACAGCCTCTTTCTCCATCAACGCATAGCCTGAAGTCGACTGCAGGACCGGATCGACGACCGGCGCAGGCAGATCCGTCTCGGTGAGCAGTCGCGCGATTTCCAATACCAGGTCGGCAGTCGGCAGCATGCCTATCTTTACGGCAGCGATCGGACCCTCTTCCACAATGGGGAGAATCTGGGCGCGTAGAGAGTCGGCTGACTCGTGCGTGGCCCCGAAAACTCGTTCAGAATTCTGAAAGGTAAGCGAAGTGATTGCCGCCGCGGGACGCACACCAAAATGAACAAAGGTCCTGACGTCGGCAATGATGCCCGCGCCACCGGAAGGGTCAAGGCCGGCGATTGTCAGCACGATCGGTCGGGTGGCTTGTATCATTTAAAGGTGTGAAGCCTTTGTTCAAACTGCTTCAAGACAGGCGCCTTGCTTTTGCGGGTGAAAGCGAAACCTTCGCCACGCAGATGCCGAGCCTGCTGTTCGGCCCCTCCGGGGAGCTTTGGATTCATGCTGCCGTCATCTTTTATTACTCGCCAGTACGGAGTCAATCTTTGACGGCCGTTGGCCCGATCCTCTTCCGCAGCCTCAGCGGCGATGCGCACAAAGATTCCGGTAGTTAACGGGCACGTTACATCAGCCTCAAAATCAGCTGCCATCTTTCGCCGCAACTCACCGACTGTTACTAGTTTGCCTTTGGGAACTTTGCGAATCAATCCGTCCACGAGCTTTGGCGTCGGAATAAGCATCGTGCCTTTTCCGAAATGCGACATTTTTGGCGGGATGGCTACGACCCGGGGCTCCTGCGGCCTCTTGAGCTTTTCGCGCCAACTAGTTCGACTCTTCATCTCCAGTTCCCTTCGCGCATTTTCTAATCGCGGTGGCTACCGACTCAAGCGCTGCCGGTTCGCTAAAGAGACTAATGCCGGCGACGCCGCTGGCGCCCGCCTCGAAACACTGGCGGGCAGTGAACTGCGAAACTCCGCCCAATGCCAGCACCGGAAAGCCATCGAGACTACCGCAAACATCGGATAACTTCTCAAGGCCCAGTGGTGGCCCAAACTGCTCTTTGGATTTCGTTGAAAAGATTGGACCGACGACGATAAAGTCCGCGCCTTGCTTAAACGCGCGTCGCGCTTCTTCCCAGGAATGGGTGGAGGCACCGACCAGAAAGGTCTGGGCGAAACTGCTTCTGATCACGGCGATCTCCAGCGACTGGGTCGTGAGATGTACGCCATGAGCGCCGGCCCCCGCAGCAATGTCAGCGCGATCATTAACCAGGATTCGCGTCGACGAGGCGCGAGTAATGTCGACAGCCCGCTCCGCCAATTCGAACAAGACTCTTGCGTTAAGTCTTTTCTCTCGAATTTGAACCAGGTCTATTTGAGCTGCGGCCGCGGCTCTGATTTGAATCAGGATATCCTGGAACTCGGGGCTCTGAGGCGAGGTTGTTTCAGTGGTTGCGCCGCGGGTAATCAGATAGAGGATCGGTGGTGACAGATTTTTCGACATCTGGTGCCGCGGTTTCAGCCATTCTCGATGGCGAGCTTTTCACAAAAGGCGCACCGCCGTCCAGCGTCCGAACCGTTCGTCGAAAATTGAACAGCTCCCAAACACCCATTCCCAGATTCAAAATTCCCACGCCCGAAACAGCGCCGCGTACCCAGCCAGAGGCAACAAATCGCTGAATGCCAAAGCCGACCTTCCGCGAAGCCAACAGCAGAAAATAGTTGTTACCCCAATCACTCAGGCCCCACCAACCGTGCGGGACCCACGGCAAAGCCGTGAGCACAATGCCAATCTCAAAACAGAGAATTATGTAAAAAATTACCGACAGCCGTGAAGACATCTTTTCGTTTCCTTCAAAACAAAAATACCACAAAGCTAAGCTCGCTGTCTTAGCCTCGTGGTTTGATTTCGGTTCAGGAATCAGCCCTTAGGCTGTTTTATTGAAGGCGCAAGTCCCAAACTTGGGCTCTTCTTAAGCCATCAGCGTTTCGAGCGCCTTGAGCCTTTCGTTCACACCGCGATAGGAAACATTGACGCCGTAAATCTCCGTAAACAAATCTTTAGCCCGATCCAAATCACCTGCCCGCTCGTAGGCGGCAGCCAGATCGAATCTCAAGGCCTGCCGTTCGTCATCAGAAGTGTTCGGAGCACCCAACCCTTGAATGAACCATTTAACAGCCAGTTGGGGTACGCCTTTCTGCATAAAGCAATGTCCGAGCAGGTTGCAGCATTGCAGATACCTGGTCGTTCCGTCGTCGGGAGAGCACAACCCAATCGCGATCTGAAACTCTTCCAAAGCCTCTTCGAACAAATCCATTTCCTGGTAGGCCAGACCCAGGTTGTAATGCGTCTCGTAATCTTCGTTGCCATGCGTCTCAGCTTCCGCTGACACCCGATACTCCTCGAAAATTTCGGCCAGGCCGGGATCCAGGGCCGGAGTAGATATACCGTTGCCGTTGCCCGCTGAAGTTTCGGCGCCGATTATTGCTGACGAGGCCTTCGGTTCCGGCACTGGGATACTGAATTCAAAAGTAGGTTCGGCCGCGGCGGGCAATGACTCTCCAGCTGCGAGTCTGTTCAATTGCTCTCTCCGGCGCTGGATATCTTCGTGTCCTCCGAACTGTCTCTCCAGCAGGTCCAACGTATCGATGGCAATGTCCGCATAACCTTGCGCAATATAGAAGTCGACGCTCTCCAACTCCTGGGCGCGAATCATTGCGTGACGATCTTCGTCCTCAGCGTTGGGCGCGACGAGCGGCTCATCACCCGAAGACTGCAACTCCTCAGCAACGACGGCTTCAAAAGTGAAGCCACGCTCAAGCGGCATTTCGTCGGCCGGCGACTCATTCCGCAGGTCGGCCATGTTAGCCACAGAATTCCATTCAAATTCGGTTTCACGGTCGGCTAAAGAGTGGTCTTCAACGTCGGGCGTAGCTTCGTAGGGAGAGGTAGCTTCATGATCCGATGCTGCGTCATGGCCGGCAGACTCAGCTTGCGCCGAGGCAGCAGGTTCGAATTCCGGGAGCACCTCGGCCGCAGCATCTTCTTCGGCGCCGCCCAGCTCATTGAGCCGCTCGACGAAATGAGTCGACTCCGGTGAAAGTCTCGTCAACTGGGTCAGCGCATAGCGCTCGTCTTTCTCCAGACCAGCCGCCTGGGCCGCTTCAGCGAGGCGTTCAAGCGCTGCCTTCAAATTCTCCATATCGCGCTGCCACCAATGCGCGCGCACCAACAAACGCAGGGCCTGAACGTTATCGGAATCGCTGGCTAGAAGTTCGTCAACAAGTTCGAGCAGCTGAGTATCTTCGCGCTCTGCCAGCATCTGCTCAGAAATGCCCGCGACCACCCGCACCGCCTCTCCAATCTGATCGGTTTGCACGTAAAGACGCGCAACTTCGATCAGCCGCAGATAAAGCGTGCCATCGCTGGCGATCAACGAGAGAATAACGGCTTCGGCTTGTTCGGGATCTTCTGCTTCAAGATACGCGCGAGCCAGCATCGCCATTAAGTCGGCGTCCTCGGGGTGTTCGCGGGCGGCCGATGCGACGATTTCTGCAGCCTCATATGCTGTGCCTCGGGCCACGTGCGTATCGAGCACGCCTTTTAAGGTTTCTCGATCAGCCGGTTCAATCTTCAGCGATCTGCCAAAGACTTCCAGCGCTTCATCTAACGAACTGCGCCCTAAAAGATTGTGGCCCGCCTCAGTAAACGAGGCGGCGGCTTCCTTAAGCATGCCCTCGCGTAAATAGCCTTCGGCAAGTTTGACCCGAACCTCAGTGTTCTGCGGATCCAGATCAGCAATCTTTCGCAAAACCTCGAGCCCGTCTTGTGTGGCGCCGGCCTGGGCATGCGCATTCGCGACGATCAAATAATGCGCCCGAGCTTCGATAACTAAATCCTGTTGGGCGTAAAGATCAGCAAGGTGCGTCGCAATCTCAATGTTGCCCGGTTGCAGACGATCTATTTTCTTGAACATCGCGATCGCCTTCAGGGCAAAATCCTGATCGCGATAGTGTTCGGCGATGCGACGAAAACAGGAAATCGCTGCCGCTTGATTCCCGGTGCGCACCTGTAGATCGCCGAGAATGTTCAGCGTCGTGAAATCTTCTGGTTCGCTCTCGACAATCCTGGAATATTCTTTTATGGCCGCAGGTATTTTCCCGGTTTCGAGATACCTCTCGGCCGCGCGCAAAGTCTTTGCCTTATCGAACGCCATGTTTTGAGATCGCGGAATGAAATTGTTTACGGCGACGGCGGTTGCCTGGCGCCAATGGAGGAATACTTTACGATAGCAGTACCAAAAGCCGCATTGGAGCGTGGCGGCAGTCCTAAGCTAACACGGCAACGTTGAGGTGTCAACGTTGTTTTTCCATAGCCAACAGCTACAAAACGAGGAGTTTCGCACGGTTTTTGGCTAAATAACATCGGCGAAGTTCTTACGCGTGCGAGCAAACCACCAGTACCCAAACAGGAAAGCGATCGCGGCAAACGTCGTAAAATAGGCCAATCCCCACCAATCCGGCGCGAGGCCCTCAATCAGGAACCTCCGATAGTTGCGAACCAGAGGCGTGAATGGGTTCAGATTGACCAGGCCGCGATAGTTCTCCGGCACCAGCGATTCCGGATAAATGATCGGCGTCAGGTACATCCAGGCCATCAATACGAGCGCGATTCCCTGTACGATGTCACGAACAAACACTCCCAGCGAGGCGACCAGCCAGGAGATCCCGCAGGTGGCGATCAGCTGTGGTAGTAATACCAAGGGCAGCAAGACAATCGTGGCGTGAATTTCCCGCCGCAGCACGGCGATGGCTATTACGAGCACCAGAGTGCCAAACACCTGATTGGTGATCGAGGCCAGGCAGATTGATACCGGCAATGTCTCAAGTGGGAAGACGACGCGTTTGACCAGATTGGCGTGAGAGACAATCGTGGTGGATGAAAGCTGTAGTGATTCCTGAAACGCGTTCCAGGGCAAAAGCCCGCAAAACAGATAAAGCGCATAATCCCACTGCGAGCTGCTGGAGCCGAACTTTGCCTTGAAGATCCCGGAAAAGATCAACGTAAAAATCGTCATCATGACGATGGGAGTGAGCAGCGCCCAGAGTATTCCGAGAATGGACCCACGATACCTCGCCGCCAATTCACGTCTGGCTAACGAAAGCAGCAGATCAGCACGTCCGGGCAACTGCCACAGCGGTCGCCAGACGGCGCGTCGTGCTGTCTGCGCAGAAATCATGCAGCCATCTTAGTCGGTTATGCTAGAGATTGGCACCGGTGCGCGTTGATGAAGCACTGAGCGTTTCACGAAACGCATTGAGGAACGTCTCCATCTCTGATTGCTTGCCGATGGTAACGCGCATGTGATTTGGCAGTGAAGAAAATACCCGTCCTACCTGGACACTCCGCTGCCTCAGCCCATCAATCACCGGGCGTACCGGCTGCTTCAGGTCAATCATCACAAAGTTCGCCTCAGAAGGAATAGATTGATAGCCAAGTTTCGCGACCTCGTCCACAACGAATTGTCTGGCTTGCTTATTCAGACGGCGGCTGTTCGCGACTTGTTCGGCGTCGTTAAGGCTGGCGATGGCCGCGGCCAGGGCCAGAGTGTTAACGCTATCCCAGCTTAGATGAGGTCGCATGCGCTGCAACGTCTCCTGCTGCGCAACGCAGTAACCACAGCGCAACCCGGCCATCCCATAGATTTTTGAAAACGTGCGCGCCACGATCAGGTTTGGATGGTCCTTGATCAATGGAATAACGGTTTCATAAGCAGGACTGTCAGCGTAATGAAAATATGCTTCGTCCACGAGGACTATTGTCTGCAGCGGAACCTTTTCGATAAAGTCACGCATCTCGTTCTTTGGGGTGATGCTCGCCGTCGGGTTATTCGGGTTGCAGATATAGATCAGACCCTCGCGAGCGGCGGCCAGCATCCGGGGCAAATCGTGAGCGAATTTCTTGTTGAGGGGAACTTTGACAACGCTGGCTCGATTAACGCGAGCGTGGTTCACAATCGCTTCGTATGTCGGATCAGCAACGACCAGCGTCCCGCGACCTGGAACAAATGTCAGTGCCGGTCCGCGCGTGGGTTTTGATAGTTCAACAGAAGTCGGAGCACCGTTTTCGGGGCCGGTAAATGCCGAAGCGCAGATTTTCAGAATCTCGCCCGATCCATCTCCCAGAATGATCTGGTCCCGATTGACGCCGTTGATTTTCGCTATCGTTTCAATGAGGGTGTCGGCGTGCTCATCCGGGTACCGCCAAACCAACTCAAAAGCCTGCGTCATAGCTTTCAACGCGTGGGGCGATGGTCCATAAGGATTTTCATTTGAGTTAAGGCGAACCAGCGTGCCGGCCGGCGAGTTCCTCACGACGAAGGATTTGGAAAGCGCCTGGTTGGACAGCGCTACCGCTGGCTGCGCTACTACGCTCGCTGCGCCTACACCAATCAACTGAGTAAATTTGCGTCGAGAGATCGAAGAGAGTTTTCGCATTTTTAACCTCCGCCGGCATTTGACTGCGCTGCATTATCCTTCACGTCCGCCTGCGACACAAAGCGATTCGGAAACCCGAATCTCTGAGATGCCTGCGATTTCCACTTGTGATAGGCTGGTTTTACCACGATGCAGCAAACAAGACCGACGAGTTTGTTTCCGGAAATGACGGAGGTAAGCAGTATGAATGCCGCTTCCTCGACGTCGGCTCCATTGGCAGATCGAATGCGTCCGCGGACCCTTGACGAGTTTGTAGGCCAGGAGCAACTCGTCGGCGAAGGCCGGGTTCTCAGGCGGTTAATCGAGGGCGGAACCGGATTGCCTTCGTTAATCCTTTGGGGCCCGCCGGGAACCGGCAAGACAACGCTGGCGCGGCTGTTGGCCGAACGAAGCGATGCCCGGTTTGTCGCGTTGTCGGCCGTATTTTCAGGCGTGAAGGAGTTGCGCGGCGCTATTGCTGAGGCCCGTCTTAATCGTCAGCGCGGGCAAAGAACGATTCTTTTCATCGATGAGATCCATCGCTTCAATAAAGCGCAACAAGACGCTCTGCTGCCGGCAGTCGAAGATGGAACTGTAACCTTGATCGGTGCAACGACTGAGAATCCTTCTTTCGAAGTGATCAGTGCGTTGCTATCAAGATCGCGCGTGCTGGTCCTGAACCCGCTGAGCGAAGATGACATTGCCACTATCATTCGGCGCGCAGTGGAAAACGAGGAACGCGGTCTAGCCCGTTTCAAGGCCGCTATTTCCGACGAGTTAACTGATCGGCTCGCCCACTTATCCGGAGGCGATGCGCGGGTCGCACTCGCTGCACTGGAAGCTGCGGTAGCGGCCACCAAACCAGATGGTGAAGGCTTCAGGACGATCACCCGCGAAACTCTGATCGAGGCGATGGGCCGGGCCCAGTTCGGCTACGACAAGGGCGGCGAAGAGCACTACAATCTAATTTCGGCGCTGATAAAGTCGCTACGAAACTCGGATGTGAACGCTTCGCTTTATTGGCTGGCGCGCATGATTGAGGGCGGTGCGGATCCGGTTTTTATCGTTCGACGACTTTGTATTCTGGCGTCGGAAGATATAGGCATGGCTGATCCAAACGCGATGGTGCAGGCTGCGGCTGCGGCAGACATCGTAAAATTGATCGGAATGCCGGAAGGCCTGTTCCCTTTGACGCAGGCGACAATCTATCTGGCACGCGCGCCGAAATCGAATGCGATTCTGCGGGCTTATTCAGCGGCGCATAAAGATGCCGCCGAGACTTCGCGCGAGCCTGTTCCCCTGCATCTGCGCAATGCGGCGACGCCACTGATGAAACACCTGGGCTATGGCAGAGAGTATCGTTATGTGCACGAAGATGCGGGCGCACAGGACGAGATGTCGTGCCTGCCTGAGAAGTTAAAGGGTAAGATCTATTTCGACAATGAATTAACCACGGAGGACACAGAGAAAACCACCAAGGACGAGGGCTGAACCTCTTTTTTTCATCTCTTCTCTGTGTCCTCTGTGGTGAAAAGTCATGGAACGTAAATCACCAAAAGAACTTGCCTTTCTTCACGACCTTTACATCGCCACTGATTGGGGCGAACGATTTGCTGAATTAGTCGACGAACACCTTGACCTTCCTGAAGAGGGCCGCGCCCTTTATGTGGAAGCCGGCACGGGTGGTCACGCGCTCGCGTTACAGGAACGCGCGGGCGCGAAACTAGAGCTGACCTGTGTGGATCAAAATGACGAAAGCCTGGAAGTCGCGCGCGCCAAGGCAATGGCGGTGCATGAGTCGACGAAGTTTCAGTGTGAGGTCATCCAATCATTGTCCTTCCGCGACGACGAATTCGACCTCGTGATCGGCAACGCTTCGTTCGTTCTGTCTGAGGCTGTCAAGCCGATGGTCGCCGAAATGGTGCGGGTGACTAAACCGGGTGCAACGGTAGCCTGGTGGCTGCCTACCTTTTCCAGTTTTGGCGAGTTCTTTTCCATCTATTGGGAAGCCCTGCAAAGCGCCGGCCTGGATGACCACGGCGTCGAAGTCGAACACATGATTACGGCCCTGCCCTCGATCTCCGACGCTGAGCAGTGGGGGGCGGACGCGGGCCTGATTGATATTGCCTCCTGGACCACAGTTGAAGAGTTCGACTATGAGTCAGGCGAGCAATTTCTCAACTCACCGATGATTACGGATTTTCTCCTGCCGAACTGGCTCGAACCGGTTCCGGCCGCGGCCCGTGAGCGGGTCACGAAAGAGCTGGCACGCATCATCGATGAAGAACGGCACAGCGGCGAGTTTGGATTGACGCTGAAAGCGACGCTGATCGTGGGAAAGAAAAGCCAGATTCAATAGGACGTAGAGCCGGCTCACGAAGAGTTTGCTCTTTATCAAGACAGCGCCGGCGCGGAAGCTCGGGCTTTCGTGCCGGCACCTGTTCAGTCAGTCTATAAGACGAACTAGCGGTCAATTTTTTTGGCTTCGTCCGCGCGCATTTGTTGCGCCCGCCGGCGCGCTTCTTCAAACAGCGCCTCATCGTCAATCGAATCCAGCTTTGATTTTGAGTCAGATGCGCTCTCGCCTTCGGAGATGCCTTCTTTGAATGCTTTCTTACTCTGGCCCAGCGCTTTCGCTAATTGGGGCAATTTCGATCCGCCAAAGAGCAGAATGATCGCAGCCACTACCAGGACTACGATCCATTCAGTACCGATTACCAACAGCGTAACTTTCATCATGTTTCTCCCAGCGGCGATTTAGCCCAAGTCAGGCGCGCACGCACAAGTCCCTGTGGCCATCGGATTCGTAGAATAAGTATTTGCGCCACGTCACATCCGCCCGACCGATGTAGCGCATGATTTGCCGATTAACATGCAGCGAAAATGCCCGCGGCCGTCGCAGCAGGTTCATGTCGGATTCTTCGGGCGTTCGATTTCCCTTGCGGTGATTACAACGCTTGCAGCACGCCACCAGGTTATCCCAGGACGATTCACCGCCACGCGAACGCGGCACAATATGATCGAGAGTCAACTCAGCCGGCGCAAATTGTTTCCCGCAATACTGGCAACACGAATGGTCGCGCAGCAGAATATTCTTGCGCGAAAGCGAGCGACGCTCGAACGGAATATGGCGATACTCTGTCAAACGAATTACAGAAGGCGCGTGCATGATGATTCTTTGCGAATGCAGCATGTGGCCGTTGTGTTCTTCCATCCGCGCCACGCCTTTGAAAATCATCACCACTGCGCGCCGCTCGGTGCACACGTTAATGGGCTCAAAGGAAGCGTTCAGCACTAGGACGCGCGCGTTCATTATTGAGGCTGATATTACGCGAGGCCCGACGAGAGTGTCAAAAATTGACCCCCGGTACGCACGCCTCCGGCGGGCTTTGCGTGGAAATACAGCACGCCGGCGGCGTGCGTACCCTCACCTGAACTTGTCCGTCGCTTCGACCAAAGCGCTCAAGTTTCCCGGCTCCATGATCGAATGGCCCGCGTCGGGCGTGATGTGCAGTTCGGCTTCCGGCCAGGCGCGATGCAGGTCCCAGGCGCTGGTCATCGGGCAAACGACGTCATAGCGGCCCTGCACAATCACGCCGGGAATGTGGCGAATCTTTTGGATGTTTTCCACCAGATAGTTGTCTGTGGGGAAGAAACAGTTATTCATGAAGTAATGGCATTCAATCCGCGCAAACGCCTGCGCGAAGGTCGGATCGGCGAACCGTTCGATCGACGCCGGATCAAAAAACAGTTTCGAGGTCGTACCTTCCCAGATCGACCAGGCGCGCGCCGCTTCGATGCGCACCTTCTCATCAACGCTGGTCAACCGGCGATAGTAAGCACCGACCATGTCGTGCTGTTCAGCTTCTGGAATGACCTTGAGGTACTCCTCCCACACGTCGGCAAAGATCCAGCTGCAACCTTCCTGATAGAACCATTTGATCTCCTGCGGCCGGCAAAGAAAGATTCCGCGCAGGACGAGTTCAGTGGCGCGCTCTGGATGTGTCTCAGCATAAGCCAGCGACAGAGTGCTGCCCCACGATCCGCCGAAGACCTGCCACTTCTCGATGCCCAGATGCTCGCGCAGCTTTTCGATATCGGCAACCAGGTCCCAGGTCGTATTTTCCTCAATCGAGGCGTGTGGCGTGCTCTGCCCTGAACCGCGCTGATCAAACAGCACGATGCGATACGCGGATGGGTCGTGGAATTGTCGATACTCAGGCGTCAACCCGCCGCCAGGTCCACCGTGCAGGAACACGACGGGCTTGCCGTTCGGATTGCCGCATTGTTCGTAATAGATTTCGTGAAGATCCGAGACCTTTAAACGGCCGGTCTTGAAAGGTTCGATCGGGGGGTAAAGACTTCTGATTAGGACCATGTACGAATAATACCACTACCAGTTCGTCGGGAAAGGGTGTCTTCTACATACCAGATCATTTATTGCCATAACCCAGGAGAACTCCGCTCTTCGCTAATTTCTGTGCGCGCTGACCTTCGTCTGAGCGCGGGCTCTTCTTCTGAACCGTCGACTACGCGCTGGAACATCTCCGCGTAGCGCGTGTTTATTATCGGCATTGGGACTCTCATTGTTCATCGGTGCATAATGGGGCGTGTAAATCACATGGTCCACGCTCGAAATCGATTGGTCGCCATCTAACTCTAAAAAAGTGGATCTGAATATTTTATGAGCCCAAGCGGCAACCAAGACAAAGCCCAAGATTACGGCGAGGACAAACCAATGGAGAAGTAATTTTGCTGTAAAAAGAACGAGCTCTTCCGCTTCTTGCTTGAACCTCTCGCGTGTTGACATCGTGTCCGTCCTTTCGAATCGCGCGGCCCGTCACTAAGAGTCGCAGTATTAATCGTCAGAAACGTGAAGCATCTTCACACTTCGGCAGATCCTTAATGACAATATGCAGCCGTAAATGCCGAGACATTTTTGGAATGTAATGGTCCCTTGTTGCCGCTATCATTCAGTCGAATCGATTTGAGTTCCTTAGTAATTGTAAGTAGAGTTGACTGTCGACAATGACTTTTTTCATCCTGACAAGATTGAACTTTAATTGGTTTTCTGAAAGCGAGTGTGAAGCTCACTCAATCGTGAATCTGGAGCACTCGTGATGCTTAATCACGGATCAGCTAAGGGCATTTCGGAGGTAAGGCATGAGCAGTTTGAGTAGCCAGATGGCGGCAGCTTATGACATACACCAGGATCGCGCTGACACGCTACGTCAAGCGCATCACGTGCTGGTCGCCTCAGACAACCTAGATGACTTCCTGCTTCACATTCAAAATCGCTTCTTTTTAGGCGTTCACGAGGCTTTTCAAGAATCAATTCTTGGCGCTTTATCGCGCGAGCTTGGAACTCAGCAGCGTATCGCCGAAGTTCTAGGACTAAAGGATCGTTCAAGTATCTCCCAAATGATACGCTCAGGAACGATGGACGGAATTAGGGTAACGGCGGCCCTATATCAATACCCAGAGATTCCTCTGCCCTCACGCGAACGAGCCGCACTATTTGGATTTGCACGGGCAACTTCATTCATCAAATCCGTTGCCTATGAGGACCGTCAGCTTGAGGGGTCGATGAAGGCACAAGACTTCGCGTATCTCGTGGGCGTCTTGGCTCACGAGGAGTGGGATGTAGCGATTCGGGACGCCGATCCCACAAAAGCTCGGCAACTGGCGCAGCACATCGTTAGCGAAAGAACGATTGCCTGTTTTGAATCTCGGCGAAAAGAGGCAACCCGCCCAGAGTCGCTTGTTCTTATGCTTCAGGAACTGCAATTCGCTTGGGCAGATTTTGCCGTGTTAGCCCTTTGGGCGATCCCAGAGTGTATGCCCGAGTCAAGGGAGGCCTGTTAAATGGCGCAAACGCACAAGTACGATATTTTCTTCTCGTATGCATTAGAAGATCGAGACTCCGCTGAAGCGCTTAACCGAATACTCGCGCGCGAAGGGTTTGTTTCTTCTTTTAGTGATCTAGACTCCGCATTCCAAACCGCTTGGACTACGAAAGTCAATGAAGCCCTGAACGACTCGGCAGTTTGCTTATTGTTGTTTGGCCCAAGTGGCAACCCGCCTTGGTGCAGCGACAAGACTTCATTTGCTATCCATGAGAAGTGGTTGCGCAGCTACGGAGAGTTTCGGATCGTTTCAGTTGTTTTTAATTCGTCTCAAAGCAAGAGCGTGCGCGATGACCCCGTTTTGCAATCAGGGGCGAAGGGAATGGTTCGATACGGAGCGTCGTTGGAGGATCGGGAAAAGCTTCACGAACTAATTTTATTAATTCGAGGGGCCAGTCAGAGCTGTTCGACGCTCCTTAGTCACGTTAATTTACGACAGCGCATAGCGCGTCGCATTAGAAATGCCCTGAGTATCGATTGGAAGAAATTGGCGTCAGATGTTCTGTCGGAGCCGGAGCAACATCCTTTCGCAATAGGAGGCCATGAGGATAAACCAGTCCAATTGGTTTATCCAACCATCCAATTCCAAGATTGGCAACATGCCAAGTCGTTTTTCCCCGTCGGAACTTCGCTGGCAAGCTGTGAGGACCCTCTTCGTAATCTGATGAAGAGAGGTGCTTTTGTGCCCGGTGACGATGTTGAACACGGTCATTACGGGGGCGTTCCCTCGATAGGCGACGAGCTATACTCAATGACAACATGCGAGTTTGACTATAGGAATTGGGTTTTGAAGGCGTTCTCTGCTTTGGACAAAATAGTAACGGGTGATGAGGACAAAGGGCGAATGCCTAAAGGCTTGATCACTCCGAGTTTTCATGAGTTTACTTTCTGTGTTTTTCCTCGCTACGGACAGTTTTTTTTGGATTCCGTCGCTCAAACACATTGGAATCCTAGCTCGCATGAATCGACGAGCGGATTTCTCGCAAGCTCCTTGCGACGTGGGGTCTTCGGAAATGTCAATACTTTGATGGTGAGGTACATGACGACCGTCGAATCGACACGGCGAATATGCTCAGCGGTGAGCGCTCCGGACGCCGCCGCCAGCATACTCGTAGATAGAAAGAGTCCGGCAAACATGGATATTCGATTTCAACCTAGACTCGTAGGATCTTTGATGAACAGTTCAGCAGACCTAGTCTCGCGGGCGTGCCGGGGCGATGAGGAAGCGTTCCGTCTGATTTTTGAAAGATACTCGCGACCGGTCATGAGCTTTATTTATGACCAGACCAGCGATTTGGGATTGGCTGAAGAGCTGATGCAGGAAACTTTCGTGCGGGCTTATCGCAGTCTGAAAACGCTGCGGAGCGAGACCAAACTGTCGACCTGGCTGTTTGGAATTGCCAAAAACGTCGCGCGCGAGTCACTCCGAGCACGGATTCGACAGAACCAGCATGTGGGTTTGGACGATCAGCAGGTGCTGGACCTTAGCGACCGTGGACCCGTTCCCGTGAGCCAGCTTTTGAATAAAGAGTTGAACGATGTGGTGCAGCGCGCGCTCGCGTTGCTTGACGAAGACAAACGGCTGGTATTCACGCTGAAGGTGTTTCAGCAGTGCAGCTATGAGGAGATTGCTGAAATCAGCGGATTCTCCATTCCAAAGCTAAAGCAGGATCTGTATCGAGCGCGAATTGAACTTCGCCGTACTGTTGAAGCGCAGGTTGGATTGGCTGCACACTTTAAGATTTCCGAAAGAGTCCATCAGGATCTAACGCTTGTGGGACATGAAACAAAAGAGGCTAAGGAAACGTCTCACGCAAGGGAGGTTTGCGACAAACTAGGCACATTTCGTGACGATCTATATCTAGATGAGCAGACTCATTACTGGACATATATGAATGGCCTGACTGCAATCGTCGCAGGAACAACCGGTTGTCACAACCGTTAGACCAACACATCTGATTTCGGGTTAGCCTCACGCCCGGGCGAGTGTGAGCACAAGGACCTGATGAACGTTGGCATCCTTCAACACACGCGCACAAGCCGAAGCAGTCGCGCCCGTCGTAAACACATCATCAACCAACAGCACCCGCTTTCCGGCGATCAGGTCGCGGTGCCGAACGGCGAAGGCGTCGGCTACACTCTGGCGCCGGGCTTTCGCATCCATACCGGCGCGATGGCGTTCAGTGTGAAGGCGGCGAACGACGCTGTGTTCGTCGAGGGGCAAACGGCTGAGACGGGCCAGCTCACGAGCAATCACCACAGCTTGATTGAAACCTCTTTCATGTTCACGGTCGGCGTGCAGGGGAACGGGAACGATGACATCGGCGGTGTTGAGAGGTGCGCGCATTTGCGCCTGGTAAAGTAATAACGCTAATCGCAGCGCGAGCTGTGGCTGGCGCTTCAATTCCAGTATCGATGCTCGCAACGCACCCTCGTAACTACCGCAAGCGCGCGCGGCGTTGAACGCATCGTCGTCGCACCGTCCGCACCGTATTCTATCGCGGCGATCTTCATTGACACTCACCTGACTTAACGCTCCGCACTTCCAGCAAAGCCCACTGGCTTCGTGAAAGAGCGGCGCTTCCTGCCAACAGCGGTCGCAAACCACACCATCGTGACGTGACTCGACGCTATCGCCGCAAACGGCGCAAGCCTGCGGATAGACGAGAGCCAGCGCGGCCTCATAGATTTGACTGGAGAGGTTTGTAATTAGCATTTCCTCACAACCAAATTATCTGTGAGTCGGCACCGCTTCGTCCATCTCCAGCGGGGGAGGGGACATGAAAGAAGGCCCTCCGGTTTCCCGGAAGGCCTCGGATTGAAACTCTCAAATTGCAGATCCCAAATTTCAGATTACAGATTTACTCCTCTTCCGGAATCAGCAGTCCGCGCTCGTTCAAATCCTGGCAGCGCAGACAGTGCCTGGCCCAGGGCACCGCTTCGAGTCGTTTGTCCTGAATCGGCTCGCCACAGTGATCGCATTTGCCGTAATCCCCATCGGCGATCCGATACAGGGCCGCGTCGATCGATTCCAAAAGCTGCCGGTCGTTTGTGGACATCGACATCAACAACTCTTTCGTATAGGCATTGGCGGCCATGTCGGCCGGATCCTGCGTCGCCTCGGCGTCGCGCTCACGGCTGTAAGCTTCCGCCGCCTGCACCTGGCCCACCAGGCCCTCGCGCCGTGACATTAGTGCGTCTCTAAAAGTTTTTGATTTCCTCTTATCCATCGTTCTCTCTTCGACCCTCCCAATTTATCTTCCTACTTTTGATACGGCAGTCCCCGATTGATCGTGTAGGCGCGATAGAGTTGCTCAACGGCAACGACGCGCGCCATTTCATGAGTCAGCGTCAAACGCGACAACTGCCAGCGCTTTTGCGCCCGATCTGTCATCTCCGAACTGACTCCATCCTGACCACCAACAATGATCGCAACTTCCTTGACCGAATCATTTTCCCAACGCTGCAACTCGCCGGCGAGTTCCCGCGAACTCCATTCGCTCCCGTTCACGTCCAGCAGGATCGCCAGGCTCTTTGCCGGTATGGCTTCGAGTAAACGTTGCCACTCTTTTTCCAGACTCGAGCGATCCGAACCGCCTTCACGTGTTTCAATTACCTCACATCGCGTGAAACGCTGCAGGCGCTTCAGGTACTCAGCTATCAAAGAGCGCAGCCGCTCATCTCTTGTCTTTCCCGGCCAGATGAAGAGCAAACGCATGAGAGGTCAGAGGTCAGATATGTTGGCGTCAATGACCGATGAATTTTCGTCGCTGACCTCTGAAGTCTGACCTCCGATCTCTGACCTCTGATCTCCGATCTCTGATTTCTCCCTGGCCAACCTTTCGTACAGGTTCTTGCGGCTAATGCCGAGTATTTTGGCTGCCTCGCTCTTGTTACCCTTGGTAGCTGCCAGAATCTCCCGGAGATAATCCTTTTCCACCTCGGCCATCGTCGGCCGCCGATCTTTGCGCCGCCGTTGCGCCACCGCAAACCGAACGCTTTCTGGCAAATCCTCCGGTTCCACGGCTACGCCGTGCGAAACAATCACCGCGCGCTCAATGATGTTTGCGAGCTCGCGAACGTTGCCGGGAAAATCGTAAGCAAACAAAATTCGTTTCGCATCGCCCGATAGTTTTTTCGCCGGACGGCCGTGTTTTTCGGCATACGATTCAACAAACCGCCCGCTTAAGGTCTCTAAATCCTCGCGCCGGTCGCGCAGCCGCGGTACCTGTATTTGCACTACGTTCAGCCGGTAGAATAAATCGTCGCGAAAAGCACGGCGGTCCACGGCGTCTCTTAAATCGACATTGGTCAGCGCGATTAGCCGCGCATCGACCTGGATTGTCCGGCGCCCGCCCAGCCGTTCGAATTCGCGGTTTTCTATGACCCGCAAGAGTTTCGCCTGGGCGTCCGTTGACAGATGCGCAATCTCGTCAAGCACCAGCGTCCCGCGGTGCGCCGCCTCCAGCCGTCCGGGCTTGGCTTCAGTTGCTCCGGTAAACGCACCGCGCTCGTAGCCGAACAACTCCGCCTCGAGCAAATCCGCCGGCAAGGTGGCACAATCGATCTTGACGAAAGGCTGAGCCGTACGCGCCGACCGCGAGTGAATGAAGATCGAGAGCGCGTCCTTGCCGCAACCGGACTCGCCGGTAATCAGCACATTGGCGTCAGTGGCCGCGACGCGTTCCGCGAGGCTTACCGCTTCGCGCATCGCATCCGACAACGCAACGATTTCGATCACTATTCTTCTCTCAAAGAACCCAATTGCGCGAGGTCATCCGGTGACAGATTCAACCGACTCGCTTCGCGCCATAGACGCTCGAGATCATAGAAGCGTCGCGCTTTCTCTTCGAAGACATGAACCACAAAGTCGCCGTAATCGATAAGGATCCATTCGGCGTTTTGATAACCTTCGACCCGCGCCGCCGGACTTCCATTTCGCTTCAGCTGTTCGACGATCTCATCAGAAATCGCCTGCACCTGCCGGCGATTCGCGCCGGTGAAGATCAGGAAAAAATCGGTAAAGGTGGAAATGCCACGCAAATCCAACACGGTCGGGTCCAGGGCCTTCTTCTCTGCGGCCGCGTGCAAAGCTCGCCGCAAACGTCCATCCAATTCCGAGACGTTGACTGCGGTAGCCGGCGTCAGCCCGCCAACGGCGGCCGCCTGGACTTCAGGGCTCAAGGATTTTTCTTTTAACTTCTGACTCATTTAATTTCGGTACAAATTGTATTTGTCGATATACCGGGCCACTGCGGGCGGTACCATCGGACTCAAACCGGCCCCACCGTTCGCTTGCACCGCCACGCGAATTCGCGTCGCCGACACATCAATCATGGCCACGTTCGTGATGAAGACGCGCGGCTTACCATCGTGTTTCAGCACTTCGCCGAGTTGATTCGCTTCGACATTGCGCAAGTCCACCAGCTCAGTCGACGGAGTCGCGATCGAATTGATCTCATAGCCGGGTCGCGTAACCACGATTAGATCGCACATCGTTAACAACTTCTGCCATTCGTGCCAGGTCGAAATTTCCGACCACGAATCAGCACCAACCAGGAAAAATGTCCGCGCCGAAACGTTCTTCATACGGCCAACTGTCTCAACAGCATACGGAAACTCTGGCGCATCAAGCTCGACGGTCGACACACGCAACTGCTGATCCTCTTCGGTAGCCAACGCCAGCATCGCAAAGCGATGAAACGCAGACGTGATATTTGCGTTTCGTTTGTGCGGCGGCACACAAGCCGGCACAAAAACCACTTCATCCAGTTCAAAGAGCTTCAGCACGCGGCGAGCAACCTCAAGATGTCCGTTGTGCACCGGATCGAACGTGCCACCGTAAATTGCTACGCGCCGCAGGGCCATCAGTTATTCGCCGAATCGCGTCTACATCTGCCGCCTTACAAATGCGTCGCCACCACGAGTTCATCCGGAGTGTGCTGCGGCAGACGCTCTCTACGATGACGCTCAACCTCATGACCGACAGCCTGGATCAACTCGCGCACGCCTTCGCCGGTTACGGCCGAAATCGCAAAAAACTGACGGCTATCCTGTTCCACCCGCACTCGCAAAGACTCCACGCGGTCAGGTTCATCCAGGGCATCAATCTTGGTCGCCACCACGATCTGTTCCCGCGACGCCAATCGCTCGTCGTACGCCGCCAGTTCATGATTGATGATTTCGTAGTCGCTGACCGGGTCGCGACCGGATGACGAAACATCGACGAGATGCAGCAAAAGGGTCGTGCGTTCCACGTGTCGCAGAAAACGATCGCCCAGACCGTGCCCTTCGTGCGCACCTTCGATCAGACCCGGAATGTCCGCGACCACAAAGGTGCGAAAATCGCCGAGATCGACCACCCCTAAATGTGGTTCCAGTGTGGTGAACGGATAATCGGCAATCTTGGGTTTGGCCGCGGAAACAACCGAAATGAAAGTCGATTTACCCGCGTTGGGAAAGCCCACCAAACCGACATCGGCCAGCAGCTTTAACTCCAGCTGTAATTCGAATTCTTCGCCTGAGCCCCCGTCCTGGTGGTAGCGCGGCGCCCGATTGGTTGAAGTCGCAAAGTGCGCGTTGCCAAATCCGCCCCGGCCACCGCGCGCTGCGAGCCAGCGTTGTCCGTCTTCGTTAAAGTCGAACAACAAATCATTGGTCAGTGGATCAAACACCTGTGTGCCAACCGGCACGCGCACGATTGCATCGTCGCCTTCCTTACCTGAGCGATTGCTGCCTTCGCCATGCAGGCCGCGTTTGGCCACATGCAAGGGGTTATACCGCAGGTGCAGCAGCGTGTTCACTGACTGGTCGGCGACAATCCAGACGTCGCCGCCCCGGCCGCCGTCACCTCCTGACGGACCACCACGCGGCACGAATTTCTCGCGACGAAAGGCAGTCACACCGTTTCCGCCGTCGCCACCATGAACGCGAATCTTTGTCCGATCAATAAACACGATTTACGCCGCCCTTGAGATCTCAGATCTGAAATCTGAGATTTCAAAAAGCCAACAACCGAAACCCGAAAATCAAAAAATGCGCGCCCCGCTCACTTGCCTTCGGCGCGGGCGTCGCATTAATTTGAGCACAACTTCTGAACAACTTTTTTCTAAGACGCTGCTAAAGCTTCCGCATACACGCTAATAAACTTTCCCGAACGGCCCTTGTCTTCAAACTTAACCACGCCGTCGATCAAAGCAAACAAGGTGTCATCTTTGCCTCGGCCGACGTTACTGCCGGGTTTCCACTTGGTACCCCGCTGACGTGCCAGAATGTTGCCGCCGAGCACCCGCTCGCCCCCAAATTTTTTCAAGCCCAGCCGCTGCGAGTTTGAATCTCGACCGTTACGCGACGAACCTACGCCCTTTTTGTGTGCCATAAAACCCTCTTGAATTGATTCATTGAATCATTTAGTCATTGAATCAATGAACAAATGAAGCAATGAGCCAATTTATCCTATTGAATCTATCTTCAACGTCGTGTATCCCTGCCGGTGGCCCTTGGTGCGCTTGTATTGTTTGCGCCGCTTTTTCTTAAAAACGATGATCTTAGGTTCGCGGCCGTGATCGACAACAGTGGCGGTCACTTTGGCCCCGTCCACTAAAGGAGCCCCGACTTTCGTGCTGCTGCCATCGGTGGTGGCCAGGACATCCAGGTCGACCGCAGCCCCAACCTCGTCGTTGATCGACGGTATCCGCACTTTTGCGCCTTTTTCCACGCGAAACTGTTTGCCGCCGGTTCTGATTATTGCGAATGCCATTTCTTTTATGCCCTCATAGTGAGCTCAACTCACCACTGAAAAGTCGGTTATTATAAGTTCACGCGGACACCCCAGTCAACGCGGCAGGCGCCGCCATCAACGTGGACTCTCTAGTTTTTTTTTGACCGAGAAAGTCCTCCATAAACCGCGTGGAGAAATTGCCGGCCTGAAAGTCAGGATTGTCCATAATCTTCAAATGAAGCGGGATGGTCGTCTTGATACCCTCGATCACCATCGCGTCGAGCGCGCGGCGCATGCGGGCGATTGCCAGTTCGCGTGTGCGCGCGTGCACAATCACTTTGGCGATCATGGAATCGTAAAACGGAGGCACCCGGTATCCGGGATAGACATAGGTGTCCACGCGCACACCGGGACCGCCGGGCAGATTGAAGGTCGTGATCGTTCCCGGTGAGGGCACGAAAGTGTCCGGACTCTCGGCGTTGATGCGGCACTCGATGGCATGGCCAACCATGATCACCTCGTCCTGGGTAAATCCAAGCGGATCTCCTTCGGCCACCCGAATCTGGTTGCGCACAATGTCGGTCAGGGTAACCATCTCGGTCACCGGATGCTCGACCTGAATGCGCGTGTTCATCTCCATGAAATAGAAACGGCCGTCTTCGTCGAGCAGGAACTCAAAGGTGCCGGCACTCGAATAGCCGATGGCCTTGCACGCGGCCACTGCCGCTTCGCCCATTTGTTGGCGCAGCGCCGGCGTCATTACCGGCGAAGGTGATTCTTCCAGCAGCTTCTGATGCCGGCGCTGAATCGAACACTCACGCTCTCCGAGGTAGACACAATCGCCGTGTTCGTCTGCCATTACCTGAATTTCAATGTGGCGGGGACGCTCGACAAAACGCTCAATATAGACATCGCCATTCTTGAACGCCGCCGCCGCTTCAGTGGACGCCGTTTGCAGGGCCGGACCCAACTCGGCTTCCGAACGCACGATACGCATGCCGCGGCCACCGCCTCCCGCGGAGGCTTTGACGATTACCGGAAAGCCAATTTTGCGCGCGACCTCAATCGCTTCTTCTTCCGACTCCAGCGCCTTGGAACTGCCGGGAAGGATCGGCACGCCGGCCTCTTGCATGGCTCGACGGGCGGCGACTTTCTCACCCATTAACTGAATTACGTCGGGCCGTGGCCCAATGAACTTGACGTTGCAGGCTTCGCAAATTTCCGCGAAGTAAGCGGATTCAGCTAAGAAGCCATAGCCCGGATGGATCGCGTCAACGTTGAAAATCTCAGCCGCGCTGATGATTGCCGGAATGTTCAGGTAGCTTTGCGCAGAGGGCGCCGGACCAATACAAGCTGATTCGTCCGCGAAGCGAACGTGGAGCGAGTCACGGTCGACGTCGCTGTGAACGGCCACCGTGCCGATACCCATCTCTTTGCAGGTCCAAATGATCCGGCAGGCAATTTCTCCCCGATTGGCAATCAGGATTTTGCGGAAGCGTCGCGGTCCATTCATAACAAAAAGTCAAAAGTCCAATGTCCCACGTCCAAGGTCAAATCCCTTTGGACTTTGGCCCTTGGACTTTGGACTATCCTTGTTTGATTCCAAAGAGCGGCTGGCCGTACTCGACAGCCTGACCGTTTTCGACATAGATCTTGACGACCTCGCCGCTGGTCTCAGCCTGAATCTCATTCATTAATTTCATGGCTTCGATAATACAGACGACCGTGGCAGGTTCGACCTGGCTGCCGATGCGCACAAAACTATCGGCGTTCGGCGATGGCGACCGATAAAAAGTTCCTACGATCGGCGAAGTCACGATTTGCAAATCCTGATCTTCAGAGGCGGCTTCTTCCGCATGCGCTCCGGGATGGGACGGCGCAGTAGTGGGGACGCTCTGCACAGCACTGGCGTGGGCAGGCAGGCCCGAAGCAATCTGTTTCTCAGCTGCCGCCAGCGGCGCCGGCGAGTTCGGAACTGACGGATCCAGAAAAGCACCGCGACCAACTTTCACCCGGAAGCCTTCCCGCTCGAGCTCAAACTGGGTCAAGCCGTTTTCGGTAATCAAACCGATGAGCTCACGCAGCTCATTCATATTGATCGATGCTTCAAGGTTTCGGGGCTGATTCCGATGGCGGCGGCGACCGCGATCGCGGTCACGTTCGCGATGTCCGCGATCGGCATCTCGTTCCGGCGCCGCGGATACTATCTCGGGCTGCTTGTTTTCGTGATCAGCCATAACCGTTTTGGTTCCGGTTGACATCGCACCTCCGTCAGGTTTTCGGCAGTTGCGTTTCCGGCTCGAATTTCCCGCTTTATCTAAAGCAAAAGCCCCGATTGCCGGACGTTAACCGACTCGGGGCACCTTTTGCAATTAAATGTACTACTCGCCTGCTCCCTCTTCCTTGTCTTTGGTCGCGGACTCGCTTTTGGTTTCAGCCGACTTCTTTTTCGATGACCCCTTGGCGGCGCGCTTGCGAGCAGTGTTCTGTGCTTCTTTGTCGCGAGCGTTATCAACCAGCTCAATGATGGCCAGCTCGGCTCCGTCGCCGGAACGCCGGCCCATCTTGATGATTCGCGTGTAACCGCCGGGACGATCCTTAAAACGCTCGCCCAATTCGTCGAACAAGCGCGTGAGAGCAGCAACGCCCGCAGTGCGCGGCGGCGGTGTCTGCCCACGTCGGGTGGTGATTGCCCGCCGATAGTTGCCGGCGTGAAAGAAAGATGCAGCCTGCCGGCGCAGATGAACGCCGGTCGCTTCGGATCCATTTCCTTCGAGGGCTGCTGCCCGGCGCGAAAGGGTAATCGCCTTTTCGATGAAAGGACGCAACTCCTTTGCTTTGGGCAAAGTCGTGACAATCCGATCCTCGCGCGAGTTAATCAGCGAGGTCGCCAGATTTCGTAACATCGAAATACGATGTTCTGTTGTTCGCCCAAGTTTTCGATGGGCCTTAAGATGACGCATGATCCTCTTGTCCTACTGCACTGCGGCTTCAAATTCGTCTTCGTCGTCGCCGCCGACATCCTCTATCGAACCGTCGCCGCTTCCCGGAATCGGATTACCCTGCTCGTCGAATTGCATCCCGAAGTCGAGACCCATACCGCGCAGGATGTCGCGAATTTCACCCAGGGACTTCTTGCCGAAGTTCTTGGTAGCCAGCATTTCGCGTTCAGAGCGCTGCACCAGATCGCGAATGGACTTGATGCCGGCGTTCTTCAGGCAATTGTAAGAGCGGACCGAGAGTTCCAGTTCATCAACCGACCGATCCAACTGGTCGTTACGTGGCAGCGGCGGCCTTTCAGCCTGCTGATAGCTGTAGTCCTCCGTGTCTTCCTCAAAGTTGATGAAGATCGCCATGTGGTCCTTGATCAACTTGGCCGCCAAACCAATCGCATCGTCCGGCTTGACCGAGCCGTCAGTCCAGACTTCGATGCTGAGCTTGTCGTACTCGGTATTTTGACCCAGACGCGCAGCGTCGACGGCGTAATTCACTTTCTTGACCGGTGTGTGAACCGAGTCAATCGGAATGTAGCCCAGCGATAGATCCTCGTCGAAGTTGCGCTCAGCCGAAACATAACCGCGGCCCCGCTTGAGCCGCATTTCGATATTGAGCGTTCCGCCATCACTGAGCGTGGCAATGTGCAAAGCCGGATCCAGCACCTCGACGTCCGCGTCACCCTGAATATCGCCGGCGGTAACTTCACCGGGGCCGGTTTTTGAGACCGTCAAAGTCTTGGGCTCATTGCCGTGAAGCTTGAATGGCACCTGCTTCAAATTCAGAATCACGTCGGTAGCATCTTCGACGACACCTTTGATCGAAGAGAATTCGTGCTCGACGCCTTCGATCTTCACCGCAGTGATCGCGGCGCCTTCGATTGATGAAAGCAGCGCGCGCCGCAGTGAATTGCCCACCGTGGTACCGAATCCACGCTCGAAAGGCTGGGCCGAAAATCGTCCGTAGCGTTCCGTCAACGTTTCGCTGTCGGCCGCCAGCCGGCGCGGCATTTGAAAACCTGTCCAGAGATTATTTTGATCCATAACGTACCGTCAGAATTTTTGAGGAGAAGTTATCCGCACCCGCAGCGCACAGTTCCTTGTAGCGTGCCGCCGGTGCGCCCTATTACTTGCTATAAAGCTCCACAATCAATTGCTCGTTAATCGAGCGGTCAACGTCATCGCGAGTCGGCAGACCAGAAATGGTCGCCATCATGTCACCGCCGGAGGCCGAAATCCACGACGGACGACCGCGTCCTGCTGCGGTCTGCCAGGCGCCTTCAACGTGAACGTTCTTGCGGCTCGGCTCTTTGATCGAGATTACGTCACCGGGCTTTACCTGATACGAAGGAATATCCACCTTGCGCTCATTGACCAGCACGTGTCCGTGATTCACGAGCTGGCGCGCCTGGCGTCGCGACGTGGAAAACCCTGCGCGATAGACACTGTTATCCAGCCGGCGCTCAAGCAGGAACAGAAGGTTCTCACCTGTAATTCCTTTTTGGCGCGCCGCGCGTTCAAAGTAATTTCGAAATTGTCCTTCGAGGATAAAGTAGATGCGCTTGACCTTCTGCTTTTCGCGCAGCTGCTGGCCATACCCGGCGAGCGCTTTACCGCGTCGCATGGAATTGCCATGCTGTCCGGGCGGCTGCGTGCCGCGCTTCTCAATCGGACAGGAAGGCTTGTAACAGCGATCTCCCTTGAGGAAAAGTTTTGCGCCTTCGCGGCGGCACAGACGGCACACCGCATCTCTATACCTAGCCAATCGTTTCTGCCTCCAGTCTTAACTACAGACGGAAAAGTTTACAGGCCGCGTTCTTGAATCTTGAATTTGGAATCTGCAATTCAAGAATCGGAGCCCTTCATCCTTTAGGTCAACGTCGTTACATTTTCAAATTGCAGATTTGCCAATTGCCGATTTTCAGGTGCTCAAAGCAATCGAAAATTGGCAAACGCAAATCGGCAATACTGCTAAACTCTGCGCCGCTTGGGCGGCCGACATCCGTTATGCGGAATCGGCGTCGTATCCCTGATGGCAACTACCCGGATACCGGCATTATTGATCGCGCGAATCGCCGATTCGCGACCGCCGCCGGGACCCTTCACGCGCACTTCGCACTGCTGCATCCCGGATTCCGTGGCTTTCTTTGCGGCTTCGTATGCTGCTTGCTGCGCTGCAAAGGGAGTTCCTTTGCGCGAACCGCGAAAGCCGCGCGCGCCGGACGACGACTGCGCAACCAGATTTCCTTCCAGGTCGGTGATCGAAATCAACGTGTTATTGAACGACGCTGCGATATAGACGATACCGATGGGAATATTCTTCTTTTCTTTCTTACGAAAGACCTTCTTCTTGCCCGCTGTGGTTGCTTTTGCCATAACTCTATTCTGCTATCAGAAACTACTTCTTGCCCGGCGCTTTCTTCTTCGCGATGGTGGCGCGGCGCGGACCTTTGCGGGTGCGCGCGTTGGTGTGCGTTCGCTGTCCGCGAACCGGCAATCCGCGACGATGACGCAAACCGCGATAAGCCCCGATGTCCATCAGGCGCTTGATATCCATCTGGATACGCTTGCGCAGGTCACCTTCGATTTCCCCCTGAGCTTCCAGGATGGCACGAATTCGGCTGAGATCGTCTTCAGTCAGATCTCTAATCTTCGTATCGACGTTGACGTTTGCCTCTTTGAGAATCGACGACGAGCGCGATCTGCCAATTCCGTAGATGTAAGTAAGACCGATCTCTGCGCGCTTGTTGGGCGGAAGATCTACACCTGCGACACGAGCCATAATTTTTTCTTTCGGATTTGGACTCCTGAATCTGGAATTACAAACTCAGGATGCTGCTCCGATACTCCTACTTCTGTCTCTGTTTATGTTTAGGATTCGTGCAAATCACCCGCACTACACCCTTGCGATGAATTACTTTGCACTTATCACAGATTTTTCTAACTGATGCGCGGACTTTCATGACAACCTTTATTTGTACCGATAAGTTATGCGGCCGCGATTCAAATCGTACGGCGACAACTCAACCAAAACTCGATCACCCGGAAGAATTCTGATGAAATGCTTTCGCATTTTGCCAGAGATGTGCGCCAACACCTGGTGCCGGCTCTCATCAAGCTCAACTCGAAACATTGCGTTCGGCAGCGTTTCGAGGACTTTGGCCATGACCTCTATCGCCTCTTCCTTCGCCATACAACCGATAGGACGCAAAATTGCCTGTGCTGGCAAACTTTGCATACTAGCACGCGGCGCCAGCAATTGCCAAGCCGCGCTAAAAGCCTAGGCAACTCCGGCGAGTCCGGCAAGCTTTTCTTTCACCGCCGGGCTGGAACGGACCAGGGTTAAGACCTCCGGACCTTCCTCGGTAATCGCCACCGTGTGTTCAGAGTGGGCGCTGGGCTGGCCGTCCACAGTCACCACCGTCCACCCGTCTTTCAGAGTTTTGGTGTGAAGCGACCCCATGTTGACCATCGGTTCGATGGCAAACACGTACCCTTTCTTAATCTTCACTCCCTTACCAGGTTTACCGTAGTTCGGAATCTGAGGATCCTCATGCATCCGACGTCCGATGCCATGCCCCACGTAATCCCGAACGATTGAATAGCCATGCGCTTCAGCATGCGACTGCACCGCATAACCTATATCGCCCAGGTGCCTGCCTGGCCAGCACTGCTCAATCGCCAAGTCCAGACACTCTTCGGTGACTCGAATCAGTTTTTTCAACTCCTCGCCGACGGTGCCCACCGGAATTGTGGCCGCAGTATCGCCCACAAATCCGTCCAGCGTAACCCCCACGTCGATCGAAAAAATGTCGCCATCCTTCAGCAGGTACGCAGACGGAAACCCATGCACCACCTGCTCGTTGACGGAAGCGCAAATCGAAAAAGGAAAGCCGTTATACCCCTTGAAGGTCGGAAAAGCACCCGCGTCGCGAATCATCTTCTCCGCGGCCTGATCAACTTCGAGCGTGGTCATGCCCGGCCCAACCATCGTCCGCAATTCCCGCAGGACCCGGCCGACGAGCTGACCTGACGCCCGCATTTTGTCGATTTCCTTTTGCGATTTTCCGATAATCATTGGCTGCACAATCGCCGGCCCGAGGCAATCGACCTTCATTCTTTAGTCACAATCTTTTCCAGGTCCGAGTAGATCGTCTCAGCTTCCTGATCTCCGTCCACAATTTCGAGCCGCCCCGCTTGCTTGTAGTAATCGATCACCGGCGCCGTCTGCTTTTCGTAAGCCTCCAGACGGACCTGGACTTTGTCAATCGTGTCATCGGCCCTTTGTAGCAACTGAACTTCGTGAACGTCACAGATATTGTCGCGGCGCGGCGGTTTTAAATAAATATTGTAAATCTCGTTGCCAACCGGACAGTTCCGCCGACCCGTCAGACGCTTTTCCAGGACACTCGGGGCCACGTCGATCAGGATTGCCCGCAGAGACTTTTCCTCGGCGTTCGCCAGCTGATCGAGCATTTCAGCCTGCACCAGTGTGCGGGGAAACCCGTCGAGCACATAGCCGTTGCGGCAATCGTCGACTGCCGTGCGCTGCCTGACCAGGTCAATCACCACCGCATCGGAGATTAGTCTTCCCGACGCCTGCGTCGTATGAATGTCGTCCGTCGCCAGCGCGCGCAACATATCGCCGGTCGATATCTGCGGCAGGCCCAACCGCTCTTGAATCAAACGCGCCTGTGTGCCTTTTCCGGCACCAGGCGCACCCATCAACACGATAATCTTCGAGCTCAAGCCCTGCGCCCTCGCAACCTGCTGCCACTCCCGAGGAAACCTTCGTAATTTCGCATTACGAGTTGCGCTTCAATTTGGGCAACAGTGTCCATCGCCACACCGACCAGAATCAATAGAGAGGTCCCGCCAAAATAGAACTGGTAACCCATCCCGGTCGGAATCCAACCAAGCCCCGGCGTCGTACTGACAAAAGTCTCCAGCCAGGCTCCAATCAACGGCAACCGCCCCACCTTAAACCCGCTCAACATGAACTGTGGGAAGAAGGCAACCATCGCCAGGTAAATCGCTCCTACCGTGGTCAGCCGGGTGAGAATCGAATTCAGGTATTCAGCCGTCGCCCGTCCGGGCCGGATGCCCGGCATGAATCCACCATGCTTGCGCAGATTATCCGCCACCTCTTCCACGTTAAAGACGATCGACACATAGAAGAATGTGAAGAAGATGATCAGCGAAAGGAAGATCAGTTCGTAATACGGATCTCCGGCATGGAAAACCTGAAAGAAACCAAAGATTTTCCCATACCAGTTCTGCGGATTCTTTGGTGGCAGGGCGGAAAACAAACTCTGCGGCATCGACAGCACGGATGACGCAAAGATTACCGGAATTACGCCGCCCATGTTCAATTTCAGCGGCATGGTGGTTTGCTGTCCGCCGACTTGCTGACGACCCACGTGACGCTTGGCGTAGCTGACCGGAATCTTGCGACGCGCTGCTTCGAAGAAAACGATGAAAGCAATAATCGCCACCAGGGCGACGACCAGCGCCAGGACGCCCAGGATCTCCATCGTGTCGCCACCGCTGACACGCGTCATCACCTGCTGCACTCCGCGCGGGAGACCAATGACGATACCGGCGAAGATCAAGAGCGAGATTCCGTTGCCAATGCCGCGCTCGGTAATCTGCTCGCCCAGCCACATCACAAAGATCGTTCCGGTTGTGAGCGTCAGCACCGTCGTCAACAGAAAGCCCCAGGTCGGGGCGCCCACGCCGTTTATTTGTAGCCAGTGCGCCACAAACGATGTCTGCAATCCCGCCAGACCGACCGTCAAGTAACGCGTCCATTGATTAATCTTCTGGCGCCCCATCTCGCCTTCCTCCTGCAGCTTTTTCAGCTGCGGCGAAACGACGGTCATCAACTGGAGAATGATGGATGCGGTGATGTAGGGAGTAACGCCCAGAGCAAAGACAGAAATCAGTCGGAAGTTTCCACCCGAAAACAGATCGAGCACACCCAGCAGGGTTCCGCTGACGTCGTGCCAAACCTGATCCAGACGGGCTTTATTAATTCCCGGAGCCGAGACGTGCGCGCCCAGGCGGTAGACCGCCAGAATGCCCAGCGTAAAAAGAATGCGCCGGCGAAGATCCGGCACCTGGAACATGTTGCGTACGGCTGCTAGGAATTTTTCCATTTGATTTAGTACGTTCGAACCTGGTTCTTTGTACTTAGCAAAAGCACTAACGCCAGGTTCACGTCACCGTACAAAGTGCAAAGCACAAAGTTACGGAACGCCACCTGGGCCAACGCCGACTATTCGATTACGGTCACGGCCCCGCCGGCCTTTTCAATCTTCTCGCGCGCGCTCTTCGTGAAACGATGGGCTGAAACTTTCAAAGCCTTGGACACTTCACCGTTCCCGAGCACGACAATATCGTGCTTCGCCTTCTTGATGATGCCACGCTTATGCAGCACCTCCGGCGTGATCTCATCGTCGGCGGAAAAATGCTTCTCGAGCGCTTCCAGACTGACTTCGAGCCAACGCTTCTTGAAGATATTCGTGAAGCCGCGCTTAGGCAAACGTCGATGCAAGGGCATCTGGCCGCCTTCGAAACCGATCTTCATAGAGTAGCCGGAACGGGACTTCTGCCCCTTTTCGCCGCGACCCGCCGTCTTGCCGAGCCCGCTGCCTGGACCACGGCCGACGCGTTTCTTTTTATGGGTCGAGCCTTTGGCTGGACGTAGATTGTTAAGACTGAGTGTCATTGCCTTATTCAATAATTCGCAAAAGGTGGGGAACTTTGGCCACGGCGCCGCGCATCGATGCCGTATCGGGCCGCTCCACGACCTGATTCAATTTGCGCAGACCGAGGCTGCGCACAATCTCTTTTTGTTTGGACGGGAAAGCGATCACGCTGCGATAGTACTGAATCTTGATCTTCGCCGCCGCTGCTTCTTGCTGCTTCTTCGTAGCCATAACTCGTAACTCGAACTCCAACCCGAAACTTTTACAGATCTTCCACCTGCTTACCCCGCAGCCGCGCTACCTCAAAGGGATCCTTCATTTTCAAAAGACCGTCAAAGGTCGCGCGCACGACATTGTGCGGATTCGTCGAGCCGAGAACTTTCGTGCGCACATCGCGCACTCCGGCTGCCTGCATCACCGCCCGCACCGCGCCGCCGGCAATTACGCCCGTACCTTGCGAAGCCGGCTTCATCATTACCCGGCCCGCCCCAAAACGCCCAATCAACTGGTGCGGCAGAGTATTTTCGATCAGCGGCACTCGAATCAGACTCTTCTTCGCCGCCTCGACGGCCTTCTTAATAGCCAGAGGAACTTCACGGGCCTTGCCCGTCCCGAAGCCGACGTGACCCGATTCGTCACCGACCACGACCAGCGCCGCGAAGGAAAGATTCTTTCCGCCCTTCACGACCTTGGTCACGCGGTTGATCGAAATGACCTGATCCTTTAGATCCAATCCCTGGGCCAGAATTCTTTGTCTCGGTTGTCTCATTATTTTTCTTTCGCGCCGGCGTCTTTCTTAGTCTTTTTCGGTTTCTTTGGCTTGGCTGCTTCCGCCGGAATTTCTTCGACGGTCTCCGGCTCAGCACTGGCCGCTTCCGCCGCGGCCACTTCGTCTTTGTTGAGACCAGCCGCGCGCGCCGCGTCGGTCAAAGCCTTGACGCGACCGTGATAAAGATAACCACCGCGATCGAAGACCACCGTGCTTACTCCCGCCGCCAGCGCTCGCTCGGCAATCGCCTGTCCGATTTTTTTCGCGGCTTCGATATTTCCGCCGGTCTTCAACCCTAAACTCTTTTCCGTCGTCGAAGCCGAAGCAATGGTTCGCGCCTTATCGTCATCGATAAGTTGCGCGTAGATGTGATTCAAACTGCGGTACACCGCGAGTCGCGGGCGCTCGGTGGTGCCGCGCACCTTGCGGCGAATCCGCGTATGAATCGCGGTGCGAATCTCTGCTCTTCTTAAGTTAGCCATGTCCTGGATTTCAGATCTCAGATCTCAAAATTTGAGATCTCAAAATTATTTACCCGTCTTGCCGGGCTTCAACTTCAGCTGCACGTCGGCATAGCGCACGCCTTTACCTTTATAAGCGTCGGGCTTGCGCAGCTTATGCATCTCAGCACAAACCTGACCCAGCTTTTGTTTGTCGATGCCGGTAACCGTCAAAGTTGTCTGATACTGCTGAATGCTGCCTTTGGTAGTCATACGTTCAGCCTTTGCCTCAATGCCTTCTGGCAAAGGAAACTCGATCGGATGCGAATAGCCCAGCGAAAAAACGATCTTTCGGCCCTGGATGTCCGCCTTGTAACCCACCCCAACGACGTCCATCTGGCGCGAAAAGCCGTCGGTCACGCCGGTGATTGCATTGTTGGCCAGAGCGCGCGCCAGGCCATGCAGGGCGGCGAAATCTTTCGAACTGCGCTCGGCAAACAGGGTTTCATCTTCAATCTTGAAAGTGATCCCTTCGGGGATCGGGGTCTTAAGAACGCCCTTGGCGCCCTTAACTTCGAGCTCGCCGCTATTGATATTAACGGTGACACCCTTGGGAATCGTTATCGGTTTTTTGCCAATGCGAGACATTGTATTTACTCATTTGTTCATTGAGTCATTGAATCAATGATTCAATAATTCAATTCTTAGTAGACTTCCGCCAGCAATTCGCCGCCGACGTTTTCCTTGCGCGCCGTCTTGCCGCTCATCAGCCCGCGCGAAGTCGAAACGATATTGATACCGTACCCGCCGAGCACGCGCGGGATCTCGTGCGAGCCGACGTACACCCGGCGACCGGGCCGCGACACTCGCGCCAGATGCGTAATCGAGGACGTGCCCCGCGCATCGTAACGCAGGAAGATGCGCACCGACTTCTTTGCGCCTTCGCCCTTGATGACGAAGTTGTTGATGTAGCCTTCCTCTTTGAGGATGCGCGCGATTTCCAGCTTTAACTTTGACGCCGGGATATCGACACGAGAATGCTTGGCCGAGACCGCATTCCGAATTCGCGCCAACATGTCGGCAATAGGATCAGTCATTCCTTAAACTCCAAAAAAAGATGTCCGTTGTCAGTTGCTCGTTGTCAGTAGCTCGCTGCCGTTTCTGGCAGCTGACCACTGACCGCTGACCACTAACGCCTTACCAACTAGATTTCACGACGCCCGGGATCTGACCCGCCAGCGCCAGTTCACGAAAGCAAATTCGGCACAAGTGAAACTTGCGCAGGTACGCGCGCGGTCGGCCGCATCGACGGCAACGCGTATACCCGCGCGACGAAAACTTCGGCTTGCGATTAGCTTTCGCGATTAGTGATTTTTTTGCCATAACTCTCTTGATCTCAGATCTGAGATCTCAGATTTGAGATCTCTAAGCCCTAAACGGCATTCCCAACGCCTTCAATAATGAACGGGCCTGGTCGTCGTCACGCGCGGTGGTCACAATCGAAATGTTCATCCCGCGCAGCTTGTCCACTTTATTGAAATCGATCTCCGGAAAGATCAACTGCTCGCGAACTCCGATCGTGTAATTACCGCGCCCATCGAAGGCCTTTGGGGAGACGCCGCGAAAATCTCGCACGCGGGGCAGCGCAATCGACACCAGGCGATCAAAGAACTCGTACATCTGCTCGCCGCGCAGCGTTACCATCACACCGATCGGCATCCCCTGTCGCAGCTTGAAACTGGCGATCGATTTCTTAGCCCGAGTGATCACCGGTTTCTGCCCGGCGATCGCTCTCAATTCTTCCACCGCGATATCCAGAACTTTGGCGTTCGCAATCGCCTCGCCCATACCCATGTTGAGGACAATCTTGTCCAGGCGCGGCACCGCCATCGGGTTCTCAATCCCGAACTCGCGGGCGATTGCCGGGGCCACTTCTTTCTGATAACGCTCTTTCAGTCTTGCCATGATATTTGTCCGACAAACTTCGGTTTGTCGTTTCCGTTCGCTAATGTCAGCGACAAACTAAAGTTTGTCGGACTTATTTTTCGATGGAGTGCCCGCTCGCGGTGGCCACTCTGAATTTTGATCCGTCGCCGTCGATTTTGTAACCGACGCGCGAACGCTTGCCGGACTGCGGATCGACAATCTGGACATTGGAGATATCGATCCAGGATTCCTTGTCGATGATGCCGCCGCCGCGATTGCCGGCCGGTTTCTGATGTCGCTTGATCATGCCGGCGCCCTCGATCTTCACCTTGCCACGAGTTGGAGCGACGGCCAGCACACGGCCCCGCTTTCCCTTGTCACGCCCGGCGATCAGGACCACCTGGTCGTTCTTCTTGAGTTTTGCTCTTTTCCTTGCCTTCACGTTTCCCACTCCGCACCGCCACTAGATAACTTCCGGCGCCAACGAAACAATCTTCATGTAGTTCTTGTCGCGCAGTTCGCGCGCCACCGGACCAAACACGCGCGTGCCAATCGGCGTGCCATCTTCCTTAATCAGCACGGCGGCATTTTGATCGAAACGAATGTAGGTGCCATCGCGGCGACGGACTTCCTTGCGCGTCCGCACGATTACCGCATCCTGCACGGTGCCCTTTTTGATTGCGCCGTCGGGCGAAGCCTCTTTGACGGTGACCTTGATTCGATCGCCGAGACTGGCAATCGCACCGGTCGATCCGCCGATGCCCATAATCATCTCGACCCGTCGCGCTCCCGAATTGTCAGCGACCTCAAGCGAGGTCTGCATCTGTATCATTGTCGATTTCCAATTGCCGTTTGCCAATTTACCGCTGGCATCGGCTCAACTTGTTTTTTTCAACCTACCCATTTGCGTGCCGTGAAATCGGCAATCGCAAATCGGCAATTGGCAATACTTACTTCGCTGCCTTTTGCACAATTTCAACTACGCGCCAGCGTTTCCTGGTCGAAAGCGGTCGCGTCTCAACGATGCGGACACGATCGCCAGTCGTCGCTCCCAGTTCGTCGTGCGCCATGAATTTCGAGGTTCGTCGGACGTAACGTCGATACTTCGGATGCCGCACCAATCGATCGACGCGTACGACGACGGTCTTCTGCATTTTGTCGGACGAAACGGTGCCCACCTTCTGGACGCGATTTCCGCGGCGGCCCCCGGTGGCGCTGTCAGCAGACGTCGCAGTCGCCTCCGGAGTCGCGGACGCTTCCGCAGCCGGCTGCGACTCTGGCGCGGCCGCCACCGGTTCAGCGACACTCGCTTCAGCCGGCGATCCGGGTTCTTCAGTCGCAGGACTGTCGCCGGCTTCAATCGCCGGCGGCGCGTCTGTCTGCTCTTCCTTTTTCTTTCTTCTAAACATTTGGTTTACTCAGTGCGCACGCTCCCGGCGTGCATTGTTCGGTACGCACGCCTCCAGCGTGCTTCACTGGCCGCACTCCGGAGGAGTGCGTACCTCTTTAGGCCTTACCGGCCTGCATTTCTCTCTGGCGCATTTCCGTCTTAAGGCGCGCCAGCGACTTTCTTTCCAGGCGCATCTTCTTGATGGTATCGACCTCGCCAAGTGCCAACTTGAAGTTCAGACGAAACAGCGACTCCTTCAGGCGGTCCACCTCGGCGTGCAGATCCTCTGCCGCCATATCGCGATACTTATCTACTTCTTCCCGTCTTTTCATTACTCTTCAGATCTGAGATTTCAAATTTGAAATCTTAGATTGCGCCCCCTTCCTGATCGGCGCGGGTCACAAACTTGGTCCGGATCGGAAGTTTCTGTGACGCCAGCTTCATCGCATCTCGCGCAGTCTTCTCGTCCACGCCTTCAATCTCGTAGAGGATTCTCCCGGGTTTAACGACCGCCACCCAATACTCCGGCGCTCCCTTTCCTTTGCCCATACGAGTTTCCGCAGGCTTCTTGGTCACCGGTTTATCGGGAAACATGCGAATCCAAATCTTCCCGCCACGTTTGATGTGACGCGTCATCGCAATTCGCGCCGCCTCGATTTGCCGGTCGGTAATCCATGCCGCTTCCATACTCTTCAGGCCGTACTCGCCGAAACTGATCGCGCTGCCGCGGTTCGCGACACCCCTCATTCGGCCACGCATCTGCTTACGATGCTTAACTTTTTTCGGCATCAACATAGCTGTATCTCTTCTTCAGTTTCAGATCTCAAATCTGAGATCGGAAACCTATCTCTCCGGCCTTTCTGGTCTGTCCCGGCGCGGGCGCTGGGGTCGCGGACGTCCTTCGCGCTGACCCGGCCCGCGCGTATCGTTAATCGGATCGGTTCCCGTGCCGCGGGCCATCGCCGCATTCGCATCGAGAATCACTCCGCGATAAATCCAAACCTTCACGCCGATCACGCCGAAGGTCGTGTGCGCCTCCGCAAATCCATAATCGACATCCGAACGCAAAGTGTGCAGCGGCAACTGGCCCTGCAAGTGCCACTCGCTACGCGCGATTTCCGCGCCATTGAGCCGGCCACTGACCTTGACCTTAATTCCCTGGGCTCCAAACCGCAGCGACTCTTCGACGGCCTTGCGCATCGCCCGGCGGAAAGCAATTCGCTTCTCGAGCTGTGCGGCAATTTTCTCGGCCTGCAATTGAGCATTCAGCTCGGGCTTATGAATCTCCTGAATTGAAACCAGAACTTCCCGGCCCGTGCGCGACGAGATGTCACCTTTCAGCTTGTCGATCTCCGACCCTTTGCGACCAATGATGATGCCGGGACGCGAGGTATAGATAATAATCTTCAGGCGGTTGGCGGCCCGCTCGACATCAACGTGCGAGACCCCGGCGCCGGCAAAACGCTGCTTCAGATCGCGCTTCAGCTTGAGATCTTCAATCAGAAAATCCCCGTACTGCTTCTTGGCAAACCAATGGGAATGCCAATCTTTGTTGTAGCCTAGGCGAAAGCCGTATGGATGTACTTTTTGGCCCAATCTTTACTCCAATCTTGATTCTTGAATCCGGAATTTCGAATCTGAGATTCCGTGTTCGCTACTCGTCCGCCTTCTTCTTCCGGCGCAACGCCCCGCCAATTTTTGACGCAGCCTTGCTCGCTTTCTTCTGCGGCTTTGCTTCCGCCGCCGGCGTTTCCACAGCATCTGCCCTGGACGCTCCGCGCTTGGCTCGCGGCGCCGCCGCGGCACCGCCACGCTTCGCCCGCTTACTCACCGCCGGTTTTGCCTCCCCCGGCTTGCCGTCAGCCTTAATCTGCGCTTCCTGCTTATCACTCGAAACCAAAACCGTGACATGACAAAAGTGCCGGCGCTCGCGATAGGCTCGACCCTGCGGCGCGGGGCGCATCCGACTCCGATTCTTGGTCGGCCCCTGATCGACATACGCGGCCTTCAACCAGAGATCGTCCGGGTCGACCGAGATGTTTGCTTTCTCGGCTGCCTCGTTGGCATTGGCAATCGCCGACTTGACACACTTCTCGATTCCCAGCGCTGCGCGCTTGTTCGAGTAACGCAGAATCGCCAAGGCCTGGTTGACGTTCTTGCCGCGGATCATGTCAATCACCAGCCGCGCTTTTTGCGGCGACCCGCGAAGAAATTTTGCACTCGCTCTTGCTTCCATAAACTATTAGGTCCGACAGGTTCGATACGACCTGTTGTTACGCCGCCGGCGCCGCCGCCGGTGCCACCTTGGCCGTCTTCTCCGACTTTTCGGCTTTCGTTCCCGAATGCCCCTTGAACGTTCGAGTCGGGGCAAATTCGCCCAGCTTGTGTCCGACCATGTTCTCCGTAACGTAGATCGGAATGTGCCGTTTACCGTTGTGAACACCGAAGGTCAAGCCCACCATGTCGGGCGTAATCGTCGAACGGCGCGACCAGGTCTTAATTACCTGGGGACGCTGACCGCCGGCGCGCACGCGCTCAACCATCTTGCGAATCCCTTTATCGATCCAGGGTCCTTTTTTTACTGAACGTGGCATAAGCTTTTGACTTCGAATTTCGAAATTCGAATTTCGAAATTACTTAACTCTCCGATCTCTTACGATCATCTTCTTCGTACGCTTGTTGTGGCGCGTCTTGTAACCACGGGTCGGCTGGCCCCAGGGGGTTACCGGATTGCGGCCGCCCGAGGTTTTGCCCTCACCACCGCCGTGCGGATGGTCAACCGGGTTCATCGCCACGCCGCGCACATGCGGCCGAATCCCCTTCCAGCGCGTGCGGCCGGCCTTACCGAGCGAAACGTTTTCGTGCTCGACATTACCTACCTGGCCCACGGTCGCGCGACACTCAACCGGAACGCGGCGAACCTCGCCCGAAGGCATGCGCAGCTGCGCGTAAGCACCTTCCTTGGCCAGCAACTGCGCAAACGATCCCGCCGCGCGCGCCATCTGCCCGCCTTTGCCGGGACGCAACTCAATGTTATGAATCTGAGTGCCCAGCGGAATATTCCGAATCGGCAAGGTGTTACCCGGAAGAATGTCGGCGTCCTCGCCGCTGGTGATCGTCTTGCCGACCTCCAGACCTACAGGCGCGATGATGTAACGCTTCTCGCCGTCAAGGTAAGTCACCAGCGCGATGTTCGATGACCGATTCGGATCGTATTCAATCTGCGTGATCCGTCCGGGCACGCCGTCTTTGTTGCGCTTGAAATCGATAATCCGGTAGAACCGTTTATGACCGCCGCCGCGCCGGCGAACCGTGATCCGGCCATCGTTGTTGCGACCGGAAATACGCGTCTTGGGTTCGAGCAGAGACTTCTCCGGGATCGCGCCCACAGTCAACTCATCGCGCGTCAGATACGTCTGATAACGCCGCGCCGGCGATGTCGGTGTTAGTTTCTTAATTCCCATAGTCTTTTGATCTCAGATCTCAAATTTGAAATCTGAAATTCCTAGATCGCTTCGCCGTAATCGACCGGCCGCTCGCCCTGCTTCAGCGTCACAAAGGCTTTCTTCCAGGAAGGCTTGCGGCCCTCGAAGCGCCCCCGCCGGGCCATCTTGCCCATGTACTGCGCAGTTCGAACCTCATCGACCTTGACCTGAAAGATGCTTTCGACTGCCGTCTTGATCTCCGGCTTGGTGGCCCGGCGATCGACACGAAACGTCAGCAACTGGCGGCGGTCCTGCGTCTCTTCTTTGGCCACCAGCGCTTTCTCAGTAATGACCGGCGATTTGATAATGTCCCAAACAGTTCGCATTGCTTAAACAGCCGCTCCTCTATCCTTCGGCACGCGTTGCGGGCTCCGGCTTTCGCCATCGTGTGAACGCTCATGAAAATCTTCGCCATCGTCTTTCGCCCGCGGCTTGAGAATCTCCGTCAACTCTTCCACGGCCCGCGGCGTCAGCACCAGCTTCTGATGATTGACCAGATCGTAAATGTTCACGCCGTAACTATTGACCACTTTCGTGGTTTGCACGTTTCGCGACGCCAGCATCAGGTTCGTATTCTTCAACGAATCAACGATCAGGGTCTTGCCGGTCAGTTTCAAACTGCCGAGCGTACTGATGAAATCCTTTGTCTTGGGACCGTCAAGCTTCCAATCGTTAACTATGATCAGATTTCCCTCTCTCAACCGCTCCGAGATCGCCGCGCACATCGCGCGCTTTCTCATTTTCTTCGGCAAGTTGTAGGACCAGTCACGAGGCTGCGGTCCATGCACGTTACCGCCGCCTTTCCAAAGGGGCGAGCGCAAACTCGCTATGCGAGCCCGGCCAGTACCTTTCTGGCGCCACAGCTTGCGGCCGGCGCCGGAAACGTCGCCGCGTGTTTTAGTTGCCGAAGTGCCGGCGCGCCGGTTCGCCAGAAAACTGCGCACGGCCTCATGGACCAACGGCTCGTTGAGAGGTACGCCGAAAACCGTGTCGGTTAGTTCAATCTCGCCAACCTCCTTGTTGGCCAGGTCGAGAACTTTGGTTGTTGGCATAACAAATCTCCGTTTCCGCAAAACGAACTCGCGTTCGTCAGACTACTTCTTCCCTTGTCTCGCCGCCTTTTTTACGACGACCACACTGCCGTTCGCACCCGGCACGGCACCCCTAATCATCAACAAATTGTTTTCGGCATCGACGCGCGCCACCGTCAAACGCTTTATGGTTATCCGCACGTCACCCATATGACCCGACGAGCGCATTCCTTTAACGACTCGCGACGGATATGCCGAAGCGCCGATCGAGCCCGGCGCGCGCACGTTCATCGAGCCGTGCGACTCAGGGCCGCGATTGAAGTTGTGACGCTTAACCGTTCCGGCAAAGCCGCGACCCTTTGACTTGCCAACCACATCGACGATGTCACCATCGGCAAACTGATCGACCAGGATCTTGTCGCCCACGTTGGTGCTGTCGTCGGACGCCGTCAAACGAAACTCTTTCAGGATGCGCGCCGGCGGAACACCGCCACCAGTCTTTTCGAAATGGCCGCGCATCGGCTTGTTCACGTTCTTCAGCTTGATTGGCCGATCTTCAACCAGACCAAGCTGCACCGCGTCGTAGCCATCCTTGCCCCCGGCAGACTTCTTTTGCACAACCACGCAGGGTCCGGCCTTGATAACCGTGACCGGAGTGACCGTGCCGTCCGCCGCGAATAACTGCGTCATCCCAACTTTTTTACCGATGATTCCGTTAATCATGATAGTTATTGATTCATTGACTCATTTCGTCATTGAATCATTGGCTGATTTCAAATGGATCAATGATTCAATGGATCAATGATTCAATCTCTTACTGCTTTCCAAACGCCTTAATCTCGACGTCCACGCCCGCGGGCAGATCAAGCTTCATCAAAGCATCAACCGTCTGCGGGGTTGGATCGAGAATGTCCATCAGCCGCTTGTGCGTTCTGATTTCAAACTGCTCGCGCGATTTCTTATCCACGTGCGGCGAGCGCAGTACCGTCCATTTATTTTTCACGGTCGGCAGCGGAATCGGTCCGGCCACGCGCGCGCCGGTTCGCTTGGCCGTTTCGACAATTTCTGTTGTCGACTGATCGAGCACGCGGTGGTCGTACGCCTTAAGCCTGATTCTGATTTTTTCGTTAAGCATATATTTGTCCGACAAACTTTAGTTTGTCGTTTCCGCGACAAGCTGAAGCTTGTCGGACATTTTCCTATTCCACCACATCACTAACAGTGCCGGCGCCGACGGTCCGGCCGCCTTCGCGAATTGCGAAGCGCAAACCCTTCTCCATCGCAATCGGCGCGATCAACTCAATCTCCATCTGCACG